>JAABUS010000556.1_pt1 | contig 93777 bp, 111 predicted proteins | sample 5560161 | NCBI WGS metagenome assembly JAABUS01 (sample SAMN10711885, study PRJNA513376) | rock metagenome | isolation source: Antarctica rocks | place: Antarctica: Victoria Land, Trio Nunatak nord | collected 2016-01-04
TCCCTGGTATCGTACATGAGCGGACAAGGAGAAACAGCGTCAGGCAGGGGAGTGTATCCGATAATGATATGGAGGCTTCGGGTGGGAATTTGAACGCCATGTCGAGGCCTAGTTTGAATGAGGAGTCGGAGGACAGTGAAGGAGATTCTTTCTAATGCTGGGGTATTGGGGCGGTAGGAGGTCATTGCGAAGGGCGATCGGGATTAGGCAAGGAATTATGCCATAGGGGAAAACTCCTTGCATTCGTTGTTACTAGAGCGGTTGATACCCACGCGGTAAGTCTGATCTGATGTATACTTTTCACTATGAAGCTGTGTAATAGCATGGAAAAAATCCATACCCTTTCTATCTCCGTCTAAAAGTCTACAACCTAAAGATGCGTGTGGGATCGTTGTTATTCTTGGCCACATTTTCCGAGTCTCTGTACACCCCCTCCCCACAATAGCACCGAGCATAGAAGGAATAGATACTTTGTGCCGGGTCAACGAATGTTGACAAGTCCATATTCTTCTGGTGCCAGTGAGCATTGACGCATAATACACTTTATACAGGAGAACGTGACAGAAGATTATACAAGGGCGATATGAAGATTCTCGACAACAACAGACTTTGCCTTTCAGTTTAGTCGGTTTATATTGTCTATATCCTAATAGCAGCATTTCTCATAACCAACTAGCTTACATAGCTTGAAGTGCATTCGGGTTATGAGCGTTTCTCACCTCCTGCCCAGTTCGTTAGCTTGTTGGTTTTTACGCTCCTGGCTTGCAGTTTTGTTTTTGGTAATGGAAAGTTATAGTGGTGCAGGCAGAGTGATGGACTATATTTAACCAAACGCTGCTTCTTTTCTTACCCCTATTCATTCCTCCAGTCCCCAAACCGAATATTTGGGAATAACAATATCGTGTCTTACGATGTTGGAGTCGGTTACAGCATTCTCAATTTCGGTATCAGAAAAATCGTTTATACGATCGCCAGTACCAACATCCTTCCAACTGAAAATACCACCCATCGACCCTACAACTCTGGTATATTACCCACCTTCAGAATCCTATCCTATCCCTCGATGACCCATCCATTACCCAACAATCTCAACACGCTCCCCACTCATATCCATATCCATATCCATATCCATATCCATATCCTTAACCTTGAACTTATCACCCAACCACCCAACTCCTACCCCCTCTCTCCGCTCCTGCTTCCGCTCTTCCCGATGCCTCAGCTCACCAAGTACTGCGGAAGTTGTTCTCACTTCTGATTTCATCGATTAGGGGGCTTGGAGGTTGGCTGAATAGTTCAGTATCTATCTTCAACCAGACGTACACGATCCATGTCCCTCAAGCTCCCTCCGCGAACAGACCTCAGAGCTCTTGCTTGAATCCGCCCGTGCTACCTTCCTATCCGTAGTCTACAAGCGTATCAACATCCTCTCGTAAAGAGCAAGACTGATCCCTCATCTAGTCATCTTCAATATCATCATCACTGAGCCACAACTTCGTCACCACTCCATTAGGCAAACCCGCCGCCGCCACCCTCTCCACATTCCTTTCAGAATCTCCTCCGCCCTTCGCTACCCGTGGCTTTGAGTTTGGATCGGAAATCTCAGTGTCGTCTTCATCAGTGGCCTTCTCTACACCGTCGATTTTCGTGATTCTCTCTAGCTCGCTGTTACCGGGTAAAATTTTGGCCGTGTAGGGTAGTCTTTCGAGGATTAGTTCGTCGTGCGTCGAGGAGATGCCGGTGCGGAAGGGTTCTGCGTGCGGTTTGTTTTGGTCGGAAGGGTTTTCGTTCATGGGCCTGTGAGCAGCAGCTTCGTGATTTCCTGTTGAAGATAGAGATAGCCCTGGTTCTGCCCGGCGACGCTCATGCCACAAGTCCACAAGGCTTTCAACCTCGTCCCGCCGCCTACCCACCCTCATACTCGACGGCCAGAACATCTTAAACACGTCTCCCCTCCCCTTGGCACCTGCATCCGCTGCACGTCTCTTCACAGGATAGGGCAGTTCAAAAAGCAACCCCCTTACTGCAACATGAAACGCAATCTCGTCTTGCCTTAGGGAATCTGAACCACGCCCGGAACTATTGAACCTGACGGCTCTGTCTAGGCTGAGAAGGTCGCTATCGGACAGTGCATCGATGCAGCCATTGAAGGAGTCGGTGAAGGACGGGGACTCACAGGAGAGGATATAGTTTTCGTGGAGCGCGGCGATGAATGTGTTTACGTCGGTGCCTATTTCATTGAGTAGCTCATCTACCAAGATCTGCGAGACCATTGGCCGATCATATCGCTGCAAATGCTCGGAAGTTTGTGGGAGAAAATCCGCCGCTGGAGGTGCCTCCCGCTTGTTATAAACCACCTTGCCCACGGCATGAAAAATACCTAGACTAGATTCCCTCTGAGTGACCATCTCTAAGCTTTCTCTTTCCAATTTCGTAAGCGTGGATACACCTTTCCTCCCTTTAGAAGCAACCCTACCACCCCAATCATCTCCATCATTTGCTCTCAAACATAAAAATTCTAACGATCCGATAGCGCTACGTACATCACCTACCTCACCTAGCCTTTTGAGGGTCGAAGGACCCGCAATGCGCCTTCTACCAGAGCTTCTGGCTTCTTTTCGAACTACCAAATCGAGGGCTTTTGTAAGTAAAGTTGCGGCAATGGGATTGAATTCAATGGTGGTAGAGCTAGGATGAGTTGCTATGTCTGAGCCAAGGAGCCGATGGGCGGTGAAGCTGTCATCTGAAGCGACTGTGGCGTTTTGGCGGGTTTCGGTGATAATTATGATGATGGGAGTGACGGCGTTAGTCCTCGGACTGGCGGCGAGGTGCTGGAGGATGTTGGAGCGGAAGGAACGAAGCGCAGTAGATGCGCTCATGAATGTGGTTGGGAATTCTTCGAGGAGTATAATACTTTTCTTATTGCTCTCGGGTAGTGAGCTTGGGCACGCTTGTGTTGGATAGTCTCCAGATGGTCCACCGCCAGTAAGCGTCAGGCTACCAAACTTCCCACTTCGCCCAAGGAAATCGTCAAAATAGGCGGACATTGAGACATAGCCTCCAGAAGAATAGTCCGAGTTTATCGGATTCGTCCATTCTGTAACCTCGAAATCCATTGCAGTGGCCAGAGCAGATATTGTAGCAGTCTTGCCAGCACCTGAGGGTCCCTTGAGGATCAATAGTCGCTTGACAGATTTAGCATATCAATGCCCCAGATGACAGATAAGCACATATACCTTTCGTTCTCGACCTAGAAATGCTTGTTCCAGCCAGAGTCTAACATCTGCCACTTTCTTCTTATGTACCACCAGCTCTTCTAGACCTGTAGGCGCATATCTGTCCGCCCACGGCCGTAAGTCTGTCCTTTTGTCTGTAGCTATTGCCTGGCTCGAAGCCTCCTTCCCAGGAACCCTGCCCGCTCTCAGAAATCTTTGACTCCCTATCGGCGGTCTCGCTGGACCCGTTGAAACAGCCCGATTCGTACCAGGCACCACAAGCCCTCCTGGATGACCAACTGTAGATGTCGGGCCATCATGCGCGGACGACAGTCGCTGTAGCTCCTCTTCTAACGAGTCATCTTCAATGAGGTCCTCTTCATCTACATCTACACAGAGTTTTTCTATCGTTGGCTGAACCTCCTCCTTCCGCTGTTGTACTCGGTTTGCGGCATTGAAGTACGCATGAAGGGACCCTCTTTTCTGGGCTTCCTGGATGCGTTTGGTCTTGTGGGGAGGGTCTTCCGATGATGAGCTGGCGCTTGCTGGTGTTGCAGGAATAGCGGATCGCGACTGTGGAATCTTACATTGCTTAGTCCGAGATCTGGTAGGCAGACTTCTGTGTTTAGTACGATTGTGACTGGCTAGTCTCACATGAGCCTTAGATTGTGATATACTTGCAACAGTGGGAGAGTCTCGGTATTCATCAGAAGGATCTGTATCCTCCTCTTTATCGGAGCTGACAACAGTACGCCTCTTCTGCCTCTTTGATGGCGGTGGAGCCATGCCATATTGTGGAGATGGAGCCTCCATCTCCACAATATGGCATGGAGGTCGTTGATTTACTCCAGATGTGGACTAGCCTCTTTCCCCAACACTTGGCTTGGGGCATTGCACCATGGATAATCGATCAGACGCTTAAGGTAGCTTTTACGAAGTAACTATACAAGAGCTGATCAGAATACATCTCGGCTGGTAGCATGTCCATTGAAAGCTCGCTTGATTTAGTTGCCGACTACTACGAGTAGATATCTACTCTAAGCTCCTAAGTTGTGAAGCGCAAAAGAACTGCCTTGTCTTAGCAAATTCGTTAGGAAGATCCAGAGTTCCTGTAAAAAGCTGGAGAATAAGCCGTTTCTGCAGATATCGTAACACAACCGTTGTTCCTTCAGCCGCATGTACCTCCATATCGTCCACCAGCTTACCAGAAACCTGCATCTTTCATCACCCTATCGCTTGTCCTTGTGCCAGATCCGGCCTTCGGCCCCTTGTTGTGGTAGCCAACAGCGTCAATCCTCGTCACCAGTTCTTTTGTCACAGAGCTCAGGGCCTTTACAACACCTGTGCTGACGATGTCCTTGGGTTCCCACTTAGTCAAATCTCCAATCTCGAGTTTTTCGTTCTCTTTGAGGATCGCGTCAGCGGCTATGGAAGATATAGAGACTTCCCAGAAAAGCTTCCCTTGGATGGCCATATCCAGCTGAGGTTTGGCAGAAGCATGATATTCCTGTCTCTTGCCGGTCATTTGCCAGACTCCAAGATCTTGCACCTCTTTGAGATGAAGGCGGATATCGGGGTACAAGGTAGAGCGATGAGAAGTCTCCCGACAAAGCATGATTGAGCGAATGCGGAGTTCTGTGGAGGTAGTCTTGGTGAAAAGTCCGAAAACTGTGCCATCTGAGGACGGAGAGATCTGAAGGTTCGCCGCGATTCCTTTCGCTTCATCGTGGTATTTCTCATCGAGCTGCTCGTATGAGGTAACAGAAAGTCGAGCATCCCAAACTCTCTTCGGAAAATGCCAATTCAAGGTACCAACGAGGTTGGGGGCGCTCCAGGCATTGAATTTGCCCTCTTCGTCAACTTCCACAAACAATTCTTCGCCAGACTTCGTCTTGCATAGAAAGTGATAAGTGACTTTTCGCAAGCAAGGCTCTTCATCGAAGAGTGGTCGACCGGATGGTAGCTTCACGGTCACGATGAAATCAGCGTCAGCCGGGGAAGCAGTGAGCCTGCATATCACGTTAACTTCGATCCGTTGGACCTTCGAGTTTCCCTTTGCGGCTAGAAAACAAACTCACATTTCCGTGAATACAGTTTCCAGCTTGCCAGTTCCTTGAATTGGGAAAACTCTGGGCCACTGACTGGGAGAGAAAGGCTGCTTCTTGAACTCGGCAGACCCGGTCTGATGATTGATCAAGATTCGCCCAAGGTTGGCCCGCAATTTGACATGCCCAACATGGGACCGCGTACATTGGAGGATTTGTGATGCACTCGACTCAAACGATCGAAGCAACGCGGTGTTCCCAGACCCCACCTGATTTGACGCTTTCTGCTGATTCATCGTGTGCCGGATCTGACGAGTCTCAATCTCATTGACTTGCTGGAGTTTCTCTTCGATACCGAAGGGTTTGATGTTCTGCTTGCCCTCAGCCTTTGATGGCTGCTTTGGCGGCTCATGAAGATTTTTGGGACCATCAGGATCAAAGCCCAACAATAAGGTATTCGTGTGGACATTTGTAACAGTCTGCGCTTCCCATTCGGCTCTGGCATCCTGATGCCCCTCACTGGATGCCACAGATGGGTCTGGCATGAAGGGCGGCTCGATAGGGGGAGGAACAAGAGGACGATTGGGAACCAAAAACTCCACAATTGATGGCTCTGTTGATGCTGAGTCCTCATTTCTCCGATCATCATACTCTTCTCCTGCTTTCGAGCCCGACTTCGATGGGCTTCTAGACGAGCTGGCTGAATTGACAGGGATCACCACCGACTGTGTCACATTTGGTAGGTCTTGGATACCTTTGGCTTTGCGGGTTCTGATGTGCCGAATTCGACCTATCGGTGGATCAGGCTTGATATTCACCTCTTCAGCAGTAACGCCAACTTGTGGGGGTCCTTCAATCGGATCTAAAGGTGCAAAAGGATTATCGGCGGCAGCAGCACTTTGCTCTACCCATTGATCAACCGTACGAATTGTGGGCTTTGCCGGTGTACCATTCGATCCTTCATTAGTCCGAGTTGCTGCTCCAGGTCCGTACTTGTAAATATCTGCTATGTAGCTCCCGTCTCCGAATGACTTGTAGGGTTGATTATCCCAAAGTCGACATGCTACACGACTTGACGGTCGTGGTCGGACGCTTGGCTGCAAAGAATATCCATCCTCTGGGACTATCTCGATAGAAAGGTAATTTGGAAGGAGTTTCACATGAGGCGAGGTAGCCGAAAACAAAGTGGTACCGAGCTTGCGAGCTAAAGAGTCTTTCAACTGGACCATTTGCAGCAAAACATCCAAGTCTCCTTCTGGAACGTAAAATTCGAATATCCAACTCATGCTCATTCGGAAAACCTTCGAAATTAGCATGTCGAATATATCATGAAGGTATAACTTACGAAAGAATTATTGAGGACATCTAATTTGGTAACCGCTGTGTCAACATTCTGTTCACTTTCGCCTCGCACAACTACGTTCGTTCCATCCATTGCAAGCTCTACTCGACAGTTGGTAACGTTTCCGATATTATTCAAAAGACCAGCACCGAAGTGCAACCCGATATTGGTGCGTTCGTTCGCGACCATGGGCTTCCAATTCTTGGTGATGCTCTCATGGTTGATGAGGAGTTGATCAGCACCATCCGTGTTGTCGGATTTATCAACCTTGGCTTCAATGAGCACCATATCCAATTTTGCATCATCTGGATCGATCCCAACTGATTTACGGTGCGTGCCTGGTAGTCGCTTGATCCTTGTCTCCTAAAAGAATCTGCTTTAGTACTGAACGATGTAGAGGACATCTGATGGCTGACCTCGAACATATCAAGCTCTCTATCAAGCTCGACCTGGATGTACTTATGAAGCACGTCGATGAAAACCAACAAGGCTTGGTCGTCTCCTTTTGCGCACTTGATGACGAATTGCTGCAGCAAAGTCAGCCAAAGACATGAACTCGGAAAGCTTGCAGCACCTACGTTTCCATCATGTTCACACTCCGCTTTGCGAGCAGCTATGGATGACCTTGATCGAGCACGTTAATGGACACGTGAAGAGGGTGTTCAGACGAAAACTTACTCAAATTGCTCTAGAACATCATGTTTCTGTAAAGACCTGTAAGCCATCACTAGACACGTGCAGATCTTGGGCGACTTACTGCTGCATCACTGAACGTGTACAGTGATGCAAATACATGGGTGGTGCTCTCCTCCGTCGCCATGATGGAGTAACACTACAGACTTTGTTGATGACTTGCGCGATCTAGGCACTCGCTCCTGCTGCGGCAAAGTGCCAATGACAGGAAGTAGTCTCAAGATCTACTTGTAGGCATGTGGATCCAACGAGGAACGGACAAGAAGGTGGTTGACAGGAGATGAATGCTGTGGATGGATGGATGGAAGGTCGATTAACTAATTTGGTGAAGTAGAAGAGTGAAGAGATGAAGCATGATCACTTCGTGGATGTGTTGACGTAGGTAACCGAAAAGGGAAATTGGGCTTGGCCGGTAGCCGAACGGAAGGCAACTGGTAGAATGAACCAAACAAAGGAAAAAGGAAGGCCCGGTTCGAAGCTGTACAAAGAAATTGTACCTCAGGTACCTTAAGTTGGTAGGTACCTCTTTGTGTAAGCTACCTCGGCGTCTATCTTAGATCACTAGACAACCTCACTGTTTGGAAATTCTACACTGTCTTTTCGATGAGCTTGAGAAGTTGTTAGTGTTGCTCTAATTTATATGTTTGCTTGACTCTTGACGAGGGATTGCGTGCTTGGCTTCGAATCTTTGTGAGACCTTGCGAGGCGGGGAGGCAGAAGAGATCAGACTGTCCACAGCGAGGTTATGGCTCCAAGCTAAGATGATGAAGAAGTAGAATGGTTTCCGAGACCGCTGCGTGGGATATCAGCGCAAGCAGGTAGGTCAATTACTGTTTGCTCATGCATTCAACCATTGTAGAGTAAGGTAAGTAAGCACATTAAGCTCCGTCAGCTAGGTACGGGAAGCAGGTATCTTACATGCCTCTATCGAGATTCCTTCCATACTCATCCCAAACACCATTGCCATGCAGATGGGGGTATCATGACATCGTGACCAAGCCTTGTTACTCCCCAGCAGAACCAGCTTTGTTCGCACTCACCCAGTGCTCCTGACGTCCCTGTGAACATTGACAACATACTTCATCTCTCCAAGCACGGTATTCATTTCTTGAAGAGCCAGTTCGTTGGCAATATCGTTCCTTTCGGCCCTCTCCCTCATCTCTCTAATCGAGTCCTCCTTCTCGATCTTGTAGACTTCGAAGTCGTGGAATAGCTTCTCATTTGCTTTCTTCGTCTTCTCGCCTTCCTGCCGAAGCTGCTCCGCAATGACCTCAAGCTGTGTCAGCTTGCTCTTGTCCTCCGTCACCTCATCACGAAGCGTGTTGAGATCTGCCTTGAGCTTCGACGTTTGCCGTCCATAATTCTCCTCTAGACCTTTCCAAGATTTGGAGAGAACTTCGTACTGGGTGGTCGCTCTCTTGCATTGCTCTCGTTCCTCCGCCAACTCCCTCATGAGCTTCTCCACTGCTTGATCGCGCTCTACCCGTGTCTCTTTGATCTCCTTCTCAATCTTTTCTCTCCTTGATCTCTCGGCTTCGTGATCTAGCCTCAGCTCCTCGAGTTTTCTCTCTCTCTTCGCTAACACAGTCTTATCCATTTCGTGCATTGATATTAGGTTTTCGTTCGATACACGTAGAGTTTGTAAAGCTGATCGTGCCGATTCGCTCCTTTTAGCCTCTTCGTCTAGTTTGACAGTAGCAAGATTCTTTTCACGCTGTAGACGGTCGTTGTCACCCATAAGGCGCTCAATGACACGGCCTGATTTGCCGGTTGTTGCGCGACCGATGGCGGAGGACCATGCTGGGTCGCCATTTGCACTAGCAGGGGTATTCGGAGTCGATGAAGCTTGGGAGAGGCCTGCATCCGAACGTGGCGATGATGCGATGTTGTTGGGATGCATTGGCTGCTGCCTCGTAGGAGTCTCAGCAGGACTAGGTGTCGGAGAACCTGCTGAGGCCGCAGGAGAACCATTGTTCTGCTTAGTTGCCGAAGCTGGATCAAGGAAGAGGTTGTTAAAACCGCTTAAGCTCATGGTGGGTGAGAAGACCTCGTCAAACTGTAATTTTGGAGCTTCTGCACAGGCGTGAGTGAGTGATTTCTTTCTAGATATAATCATAGACCGCACAAAGCGGCGAAGATTTGCCATGACAAAGGAGGACGAAAGACAATAACTTTGATATTACGCACAGGGGACATACCTGAACGTGTTGCTAATCTGTATGTCCTCAGCTGCACCAGATCAGTCTGAGGACTTGCTTGACGTGATTTCATTGCGAATTTCGCGTCTCGCAATCTCGCTCTAGATTCGTTGGCGGTAAACCGTAAGGCTTAGCCTTCTTCATGAGCGACGACGCTATAGCTAGCATGAAAGTCTTCAATATCGGTAAAACTGAATAGAAAGAGTGTGAGAGAGCTGTCGCTTGATGTGCAGGAAGAAAGTGCAATATGTATCAATCTACAACTGCCCTACGAATCAAGGTTCGGCATCTAGCATACTAGCGGTCGATCATTGGCATGGGTTAGAATCACGCGATGCCATCAACAGTAAGGCGTCTTTTAGAGAAGGCTGAACTCGCTAGTATCAAGGGACAATGGTCGCTGGCAGGGGAATGACAGTTCTCTCCTATAGATCTTAAAGGATATCAACCGGGCATGGCGAATGTGGCAATTGATACTTAATCAAAGAAGAGCAAAACAAAAGATAGATAGTTGACAATTAGCGAAGGCTTTCATGACTTTCCTTTCTTTCCCCCTGATCGTTTAAACTCAGCCCCTCTTCTACTGCTTCGAGTCCGTGGTTTTCCTTGCTTCTTCCCAGACCCTCCCATTTTCATTGTTCCCTTTCCCTGCTTGCTGCTCGCCCGATAACCTTCAAATACCATCAGTTCTTGTGGTTTCGCCATCTCACCCGCCTTGCCCTTCCGTACTGTCTTTCTGTCTCTTGTACCGTGGATTTGTGCGGCTCCGGCACGGCCCAGAAGTTTTCCAGCGCGACCTGATAGTGACTGGGCTTCTGAAGATACTTTTCGCGTAAAGGTTCCTGTTGGTTTGATCGCCCTACCCACTGTGACATGGCGCTTACCCTTGTCTTTGCTGCTCGCAGTCTTTCTGATGTTCTTTGCCCTAGTGACCCTCAAGATTCGAGGCAGCATCGGAGGGAATTTCTTCTCATTGTACGATAGCGCCTTCTCTACTGCATTTGCGTCCTAACCACCACGTGTTAGTCAATTGTTAGTATATAGCGGTCTAATAACTAACACACCTGAAATTGAACGTATGCAAATCCTTTGCCCACCCGAGTAGTCTTGTCCCTGACCACCCTGACGCTTTCCAAAGTCCCAGCTTTGCCGAATTGTCTCCACAAGCCTTCTTCGATGTCTGCTGGTTCTTTCGCTTTCCGTGGCCGCTTGTGGTTTTCTTCGTCCTCGGCAGCGTCAATCGTACTCATGTCGTCCACGAACCCAAGGTTCCCAACGAAGACGCATCTACGATGATCTTGTTTGGCTGGATGAGCAACACTATCTACGCGCAAATGTCGATCAAGAACAACCGTGCCATTTAGCTTTTTGGTGGCCTCTCTGGCGGCTAACTGGGTTGAATAGACGGCATAAGCATTAGTACTTTTGGTTGTAGAATCCATAAGCTCCTTCTTAGCGTAAGCGGTTTTCTTTGGGACTCCGGTGCTAGAGAACGCAGTAGAGCGAAACCGAAGAGAATCAACTTTGTGGAGCGTATCCTCTTCTGGGAGAGATGCTAGGAAAGACGCAAGATGATCAAGTAGAGTTTTCTTTGCAGTCTTGGATTTTATGGCTAAAGTAGACACATTCGCCAGAAAAATCGTTCGAGATGCTTTTTCCAACTCCGGATCTTCTTTTGTTGCTTTGGATGTAGCTAGACTCTCGTGCTGAGGTGTTTCAATATCCGAACTCCTTTCTCCGTGACCGGTAAGAGACTGCGCCCTTTCTGGCTCAGAGACTCTCACACTTGAGGAACTATCACCGCCAACAGCGCTAGACTGCTTCTTCTGGCGCTTATCAGTCTTTCCGTTTCGCCGTATCTCGTTCTCCCTAGCTTCTTCCTGCACTAATCGGTGCATGTACCTCCCTTCTACATCATCCCCGTCGTCACTCCTCTTCCGCTTTCGACTCTGTTTCCCATCCGGCCGGGAACCAGAATCTACGCCATATACAGCACTTGGATTGTTTTCATGGCTATCCTCGATGCTGTCAGTGCTGTCTGCTTCTTGAAGAGCATCAGTTACTTCCGGGGCGCTTGGTAGTCTAGGAGCTGATGTGAGGCCTGAATTAGATGTCTCTGCAATTTTTACCGGCCCAAGCTACAATGTATTTAGCACTTAAATTTCCAGCACATGTTGTGCTCTGAGTACTAACACTGGATGCAAATAGCGAAGCTAAAGCCGGATCATAGCTATCAGAAATTGCATTGAACGTCTTCGTATTTTTAGTCGAGCTTGGGTTAGCTGATTCCATCTTACGCGACTTTGTCTTTGCCATTTCCAATCCCGTAAACGTTTGTTCAAACTTGTGTCTGAAAGTAAGCTATTGGTGGGACTTCGAATTTTGGGTGGGATTAATTGTCGGCGAAAGGACACTCCGAAAGTCCGACTTATCGGTGAAGCTAGCAGGGATCATCAGAATCAGGAACTGAACTGTGTGGATCACGAACCAAACCCGCCAAACCACCCAGCACCAGCACCAGCACCGCGCTCGTTGAGATACTACTCTGGCATGCTGTTCCCAAATACAAACAAGGCTGAATCATTCCAAGAAATAGCACAACTCTTTAGAAATTCCTCAATTCCACTACAACTTGTTTGAAGGACGTTCAACTCGTTACCCTACATCATCGGGACCAAACCACCTCCTCGTCTTACTCAACGTCCAACATTAATTCGCAGGGCTGGCTCGCTCAGTACCAACCAGTCAACTCCTACAACAAGCACCTGGCACATTTGCTTTCAACGACTTGACAGCTTCGTCCGGAAAGTACCAAGTGTCGCCCTTACTGGGGCGCCCACAAAGTAAGTCAAGGTCGCCCAACAGCAAACAACACTCGGCACAAACCATTCACTTGATAGGTAGCACTTCCCATTGCTAATATTTCCGTTCGTCTCGCAGGGTGCAAGCCTTTTCGATCCATCGAAGAAAACCGACGATCGTACAACTGCGCCCCATGCTGAAGTCAGGGCTCAATTACCATTATCAAACATTATCGCCATGATGTCGACAAGCCCACAGTTCCCCCTTCACGACATATCATCTCAGGAAATTCATAGTCCAGCCCCAATGGTTGCGAACGGTGTAGGATCCGGCGAAGTGCGAACAAATGAGGGAGATGATCGGTCAAGTTCATTAAGCGACATAGAAGATCGCACAGCCAACACCGAGCTTGCGCTTGCTTCTCATAACATCCGTAGTGGTTCAGAAGCAAACGATACCGAGGCGGAGACCGAGCGTCTGGAAGACTCGCCTCAGAAAGTACGCAAGCACACAAATGTGGTGCTCAGTTCGTCGAGCGATGTCTATCACGAAAGCGCGGATGTGATCGAATGCCATGTACTCTCCGCTAACGACAGCGCGCATCGGTCAAATCTTAGCGCTCCAGATGAGAGAGGCCTTGCACGGGAAACGGACACCATTGATACTAGAATCGACCAGACCTCTGAAATATCGTCTTTGGAAGACTCAGGTGAGGAAATAGAGAGCTTGGTATCGCCATCTAGAAAGCGGAAACGTGGAAGCCCGCGAAGTGATAGCCGGAGCGAAGACGAAAGGATAGGAACGGTCTTGATTGGGAAAATCCAGTCAGCCTCGAGCCATACCCTTGTTCACTCTGACTTAGCAGACAAAGAATCAACGCTTGAAGCTTTCTATGCCGATAACGATCTGAATTCTGGTATCGGCAAAAGGGAGTATACTGATATCGGGGTCGAGACGACCAGCTTGCAGCACTTGTCACCTTCCAAATTGAAAAGCAAGAAGGGCAAGCGGAAGGGCAAGAAAACAAAGGACGAGGACCCTGACCACACCAACATCGCTATTTCCTACTCTGAAAGTCAGGTCGAGCATTTTGACAGGATGGAACACTTAGAGAGTAACGGAGAAGATGCGGAGATGGAGGACGTTGGTGATGGTGCTGAAGCCGATGTGGTTGCTAGAAGTGAAGAAGGACGTGAGTGCATCCCTACACATGATTGCCCACTTCCCCATTGGTTACATGTTGGGCTAGTGGCTAGACGTTCTTTTATTGACTAACTCCTTCGTAGTCATGAAAAAGAAATCGGCCATGGACTCTCTCGGCGCAATAGAAAAGTGCTTTGCAACACTCCGTGACAAGTCAGTCATATGAGACTTCCTTAGGTGTACCGTACAGGCTGACTCGACGTTGTGGATAGACTGTTTGACGAGCGACTTGGCCAGTACAATGACGAGCTAGCGATGTTAAATCAACCAACACCCAACCATCCGGAATATCTTGCTCAGAAAGAGGTTATCGATCGATATCGTGACGATAAAACTGACTATGAAGAAACCCTATTCAAGTATAAGCTTACGGCGCTTCAAAGAAGAAGCATTGCGGAGAAAGCCCAGATACATTCGCAATACATGCAGACAGTCCGAGAAATCCGCGAGAGGAACCTGGAGCAGCTCAATAAGGAGTGGTATCAGATTCAAAGGGAGAGAAGAAGCTGCGAAGACAATGAGCCTGATTACATGTACAAGTTCCCCACGCGAAGATCGCAACAGATCCGGCAGCAGACAGCCTACAATACCGAAGTTTCTATTCTTTCTGGTGTCGCAAAATATGTTGGGTTTCCTGCAGCGCCCGATATCACGGGGGCGAGGCCAAGCGAGATCGACGACGACCTTGCCGTAATTGCAGCGGCGATGGGCGTAAGTTATCAGTAACGTTGTAATTATGATAGATCTGTTACTAAGATACCTCTAAAACAGGCGAATACTCAGGCCTCTCGTGGGATGCAGAGGCAACCATCGGCCTTGAGAGCTAAATCTTCATCTGCGACCGTGGGCTTTTCACGACAAAAACCTGCTGCTGAGGAACGTTTCTTAGAGCAGACTCCATGGGCCAACCCACAGCATCCTGCTCATCATCAACAGCATCATTCTTTACAACGACAGATATCTAATCTCTCGCGGCCTGCGAGTCCATTTTCCACACCCATAGGACAACGGCGCATTGTCGACCTAACTGTAGCGCATGGTTCAGCATCCACCATTGCTGAACCGCAGTCGCGTCCCAGCTCGTCAATGGCTCCCACTCCAGTCACGGGCGAACATATGGTCAAGTCTGGACGACTCAATCAAGCATTCTTAGCTGATAGTAAATCGTCCACCACGCCGAGCAGACTCATCGAAAAGCCAAACAAGGGGCCTATGTCAGGTTCGATAGGTCCAGAACTGCCGAATGATAAATTCCATGCTCTTCCATTTGGCATATCGGAGCGCTCCGGTGCTTCAAGTAGTCTCAACAATCCATTACAAAATGTACCGAAAGATGCTCCGAAACTGCTACCTTCGAAGGAAGGCATGCCATTAAGCTCGCCGTCGAATTTTCCCACGTCATCGCAGATTCAATATCCGGTTATCAAAGAAGAAGAATCTTCTCGACCGCCTCTTCGTTCGCCTGCACTGAATCATTACGAATCTCCCGACTCTAGAGAAATTGCTACAAATGGACACCAGGAGAGGCTTGGTGTATAGTAGTCTACCTATGCTGTCTCGATCTGTTTGGCGTTCCGGAAATATGCGAGGCTACTGATTTTCCACCTAAATGCGAGAATGATATAGAATGACGAGTTACTTTCGCCATGATCGAACGCAGCTGGCATGTCATGTCTATCTGCAAAGGGACTTTGCGATGAACGATACCCCCTTTGGACGGAATACCCTGTTGTTGTTCTTCTCGGTCCATACTCCCAGGCTATCTTCAGATTCTTGTACTTGTAGATCAAATGTCTGCACTGTATCTGAACGTAAGCTTGTTACATTATATTCCAAGGCATTTCCTGACCAGTATTTGAATCAAGTAATTGCAGGTGGCAATCAGTCTGTGAGCCCCCACCGTTCTTGGTAACAAAGCCTTACCACTTCCCAAACCATCCTCCCAAACCCCAGCCTATCACCATGACCTCTCAAACCCACCGCTCCAACACCTACACCCGCCAAACCCCCAAAGCAGGGACTGGCGTGTTCGCCGCCAATGACATCGGACCAGGAGAACTGATTTTCCGCGTTGATCGTCCGTTGGTTTCAGCCTTGGACTCTCCGCACCTCAAGGATACATGCTACAGCTGCTACTTGTGGGTTCCGGAAAATCAAAGTGAGGATGAGGGCGAATATGATGGGGTTGGTATGCTGAAGTTGAAGGCATGTACCGGATGTAGGATTGCTAGGTATTGTGGTCAGGTAAGTTTTGGTGCTTGGTCCACTGCAAATACCACCTACTCTAGTTGGTTTCGGAGTTTCCAAGTACTATTCTGCGTTAAGCATCTCAGCCGAATTACCATTACTTATATTATATATCTCTAATTTTGTCGCCATATGGTCACGCTTCTTCGTGCTACTGTTCTCCTTTCAGCCAAAAAAAACAAAATCTCGTTGTGGTACCTCGACTTATTGCATTGCGGATATTCTAGCTCATCAACCCGACTCCACGAGTCATATGCTTTTCACTTGACAGCCTTTGTTTTACTACATCAAAGCTTACTTTCTTCCTATCAGGACTGCCAAAGTCAGTCATGGAAGAGCCAGCATAAGTACGAGTGCAAAATATTCAAAAATCTCTACCCAAAAGTCCTGCCAAACACTGTCCGCATGGCGATCCAGCTTTTGCATCGAAGAAAGGCAAAGTCGCTGCCGGATAACCAGTGGCAAGAGTTCGTAGATCTGCAGTCACATATCGATGATTTCAAGGCACAGCAAACCCGAAACGACGAGAATCTTACGATATGGCAAACTATCGAGCTCATGAGCCAAGCTATCTTATCCTATTCCAGAATATATGAACCACTTGACACAGTTCAAGGAATCGTCGCCCGTGTGAGCAGCAGCCCATCTGTACACCCGAATGCTCTCTGCTTGACCCCTTCTGACACATGCACCAGACTCTCACCAACGGCCTTACCCACGTAACACCTACATATGATCCTCTTGGCCTCTGCCTTTCCCCCACCGCCGCCCATCTCAACCATTCATGTGAACCTAATGCCGTCATCGTCTTCTCCGGCCCCTCGCTGTCCGTCCGATCACTCGCACCTATTCAAAAAGATAACGAGATATTCATCTCCTACATAGACACTACTACCACCACTCTAATCCGCCAAGATGACCTCCAATCTCGTTACTTCTTCACTTGTACTTGCGAATCCTGCTTGAATAAAACCACTTGTTCCCTTCCCGATACTCCACCATCATTGCTTTCTAGTCTTCCTGGGCCCAAACTTGCTGCTCTGGACGCTGAAGCTACAGATCTCTTAATGAAGGCCAAGTCATCATCCCCTACAGACGCAGTCCAGCTACTCGAAAAGGCCATGGCTCTCTTTACACCTCACAAATCCGTCTACCCCCTTCACCGTCAGCCCTGGGCTTCAATCCGCCACCAAACTATGCTCGTCAATATCACCCTGCAGAACTGGTCACTTGCCCTCACCCACGCTCTAAAAGCTTACTTCTACATTGATCCGGTGCACTGCCCTCAGACCTGGCATCCTGTGCGTATAGTCCGCAAATGGGTGCTATTCCGATTAGTGAGCCAACTTGCCTATCTGCAGAGTGCCGGACAGGTCAAAGAATTAGAAAAGCACGGCATTGACTGGGCAGTTGTGGGATGGGACCTGCTGAAGGAGGTAAGGAACGGGGCGCAGAAGAGTCATGGAGAGGATAATCTATTTGTGAAGGGCGTGGAGCAAATGTATGCGCAAGATGTATGGAGGGAATTGGAAAAGAATGCAGGAATGGAAGTACTGGAGAAAGAATGGGGGAAGATGAGGACGGTGGCGGATGAGGGGGATTGAAGGGCAGGGCCATTTTTCCTTCTGAACCCTTCTGACAGCCTTGAAGGAGTCTGCCGGCCTTAAAGCGGACTTCTAGCGAGCGACGGGTTAAGGCCAGGGCTTGAGGGTAGGTGATGGCGTTTGGCTGAAGTTGAGCTGGACCAGAACAGCATTCTCCAGATGGCAGTTGCTACCCCTCAACTGTGTAGCTACTTACGCGGAGCAAGCTTACAGTGCTGGTGGTGCCTGAGCTTTGAAGACTGGGTTGAACGGCGAGCAACATGCACAATGAATATGAAAAGTGAAGAGAGCGCGGCAACGTTCGAGGGGTGATGTGGTGGTTTGATGAATGTTCCTTCATTGACTTCAAGAATCATTCACTTCTACGTACCTTAGCCAATCACAGCCCGGTTGTAGTACATAGGCACGAGAGGGCCTGTTAATTGCTACTTGTAGCTCAACGGCGAATAGTAGTTCCGAACGCGTTGCGAAGTACTTGCCTTATAAGGCAGGTATTAACACCATTCCATGTGAATCAAACACGTCTCGATTGTTTCAACTTGGGTAGCACTCTGCTGCAGTCCCGTGGGGAAGAAACCTTGATAATGAGTGGATCAGGGTTCGTCTTCCCTCCCCCTCCTCCCCCACCTCCACAAGCCTCCTCGAGCTATCCTGCATACCCCACGAACCCACAACAAAATGCCTATGGCGGGAGGGGGAACAGAGGAGGTCGTGATCCTTCTGGGCGAGGTGCGGGCAACAGTAGACAAGGTTCAAGAGGAAACAACATTCGGAGTGGCGGTGGCTCTTCACGGGCTGACGGGCACTCATCAACGCGCAATGATGGGTACAGTTCACAAACAAGCTACAACGCAGCAGGCGGCTATCCTTTGCCGGAGTATCCCTCAGTCCAGCAGCCCCAGTACCCACCGAACGTGCATCAAGGCTACGGTCATACGCCCTCGCCGTACCCTGCAATACCATCATACCCCACACATCAGCATAGGCCCCCACCATTCTACGATGGAGCCCCACAGAGTGCACCCTATGGATATCACCCACCACCTCAAAATACTCCATATCCTCCTCCACAGCAGCAAGATCACCGGGCTATGGACCGCAACCGTGGCAGTTCGGGCGGTCAGCCAGTATTGATGGGCCCACCTATACGGTTAGGATTTGATAGCGGATATCCGTTAGATACCCATCGATCGCCTGTTTTAGCTCAATCATACCCGCACCTAGCAGAAGATAGAGCACGCCCGTTCTATAACGATTCACGCGAAGGTAATAGGCCGCCCTATCGACAGAGTTCTCCAGGCAATTCTCGCTCTGCCCGAATTGGTTCCCCTAACTCATTTCAAGGTCAACGTAACCGCGGTCAGAAACGAGGGCATGCAGACGCGTTTGGCGGATCTAGAAAGAATAACCCAAAATCTCAAGTCGCCCCGGCCGTGCCTAGTTTCGGTATCCCTCTGCCCACCAAGCCGCCTGCACCTCAAGAGCCTGGAAGGAAACGGAAGAAGAAGCGTCGGCATAACCAACTGGGTCTGACGCCTAGAGCAGAGGAGCATGAGTCCAGTGAGGAGGAAGACGACGTGGACGAGGAAACCAAGCTTGCAGCTGCTGTTGGTCCAAGCTCAGAGGAACAACAGTAAGACTCGAACATCAACATGATTTAGGTGGTTTCACTAACAAATCTCCCAGACTGCAGTTTACTTACAGAGGTCGAACGGCAACCCTTCAATCTTCGGCAGAAATTACTGCATTCATCGAAGAACGCAAGAAGCGCTTTCCTACCAAGGAGCGTATAGAGCAAGCAACGAGGCTCAAGCGAGAGAAACAGGAGGCGCAACGAGCAGCAGATCAAGCACGTAAGAAGGCTCTAGAAAAGCAGAAGGCCGAATTCAGAGAGAAACAAAACGCGGAAGCCAGAGAAGCCAAGGAGAAGCAGAAAATACAAGCCGAGACGGAAGCCGCTGAGTCTAAATCCAACAATGCGGTCGCAAAAGCCAAGTCTAAGGTGGAGAAGCTCCGCCGACAGCTTGAGAAACAGGAGAAGCGCATTGCTAAAGCAGAGGCCAAGGCGAGCAAGGCCAATACTAATCATGACAAGGATGAGCAGTCATCATTGCAGAATCATGTAGATACAGAGGGAAAGCCGGTGGGCAACAGTGTTAGTGCCAATGGGACGACTGTCGATGGTGCTAGCCAGGTCGCGCTTGATGTGATAAGTCTTGGAAAGACGGAAGAAGCGTCCTCTTTTGTAGAAGAGGATGCTTCAAAGATCAAAATGGAGGTTGACGAGGTTTCTAAGACGACCGTCAAGTCAGAAGTGATAGAAGAAAAGATCATCGAAACACGGACCGGTGTGCCTGATCCGCTGACACCGACATCTCAGCCTTCACTACCAGACAGGGATCTGATGCAGACTAATCTTCAACAATCTTCAATACCTGGTGAATTTTCTGCCTTAGCTGATCCGCATGGCAAACCCCTGGTCGATGGCTGCATTCCAGAAAACGGTGAGAAAGTGGAGGAATCCAGCCTTCCGGTTTCAGCAACGACATCGGACGATTCCGACCTCTCTCTCTCTACAGATTCCGACTCTGAGGACTCCACCTCTTCCAGCGGTTCTTCTTCTGATAACGGTGCCCCCGAAACCGCTCCTTCCACACGTGTTGCTCCTAACAGAGTGCCACCACCAAAGAAACCCAAGCAAAAAGCCATCTGCCGTGACTTTTTAAAGAGTGGTCGATGCAGACGTGGCGATGCTTGTCCATTCCGACATGAGCTGCCGGAAAGGGGCAGCCAGGCTGCGAACAGGAAAAAGGACGGAAAGAAAGCAGAGGTAAAGACTGAAAGAAAGGGGCTCTATCAGAGGGTGCGTCAGGCATGAGCATCGCTCTTGTATATGTTTCTTTGCTAACATCTCGATATAGCTTGTGGATCAGGAGAAGGAGAAGGAGGACATGAGTATTCTGGCAGCAATCGTGCATTTAGGGGAAAATGGGATGTTACAAGAGGAAGTACCAGTGGAAAACGATGTGCAGGTCAAGGACTCTGGCGCATCAGCTGGGAATGAAGGAGTTGAGACTGTAGTATGAATAGCTGCGTATCGCTTTATGGCACGCTATATGGCACGCTTTACCTTAACAGAAACATAGGGGCTGGAGCTGGCTAGGAGGCGGTCAGATTGTACAATCTGCTATATATAGATAGCTCTCTTAATCTTATCTTATCCATCAGACGCTTAGAGAATTGACACGGATCGCGTCATTCCTTACTGGCACGACAATGGAAAAGCCGTTTGTAGATTGGTAATACACTCCGACACACTTTTGATTTCGAATCCTAGAAACCTCACAATTTGTAAATAGAGTGTGAACCAGGTTCCTATACCTTCATTTTAAAAACTCATCTGTTCTCTACCGTCGATTTGAAGCAATTCAACGGCATCAATCCAGTTCAACACGACCTTAACTGCAGCGAAAAAGGCCTCGAACCCGGGCCTTTTGAAAACACCATGTCACCATCTATCAATGGCTCGATTGAAACCCCTCCAAGAGCGTCCTCGCCTGTACATAATTTTGGAACATTGGCGGTTCACGCAGGCAGCCCTCACGATCCTTCCACCGGTGCTGTCATTGAAGCTGTAGGCTGTCGCAGTGCATTGCTTAGCTAGTTATCCTGACCTTGCGTCAGATCTCCCTCTCCACAACCTTTGCACAGACAGGCGTTGGCAAGCCAATAGGCGCCTACGAATACACAAGAAGCTCGAACCCCAACAGGTACTCCCAAGACTTTCCCAGCATGCCACTTTCGTTCTGACAGCTCCAGAGACAACTTCGAGCGAGCCGTCGCAGCCCTTGAACATGCTCGCTTTGCCCTAGCCTTTTCTTCAGGCTCCGCAACCACAGCCACAATTCTCCAATCACTGGCTCAAGGCTCCCACGTCGTTTCCGTTTCCGACGTCTACGGAGGGACGCATCGCTATTTCACAAAAGTCGCAGCAGCACACGGCGTTCAAGTTACGTTCTCCCCAAGCATCGAAATAGACATTGCAGAGCTCATCCGGCCAGATGAGACGAAGCTCATATGGATTGAAAGCCCCAGCAACCCCACTCTCAGCCTGGTCGATATTCGAAATGTCGCAACCGTTGCCCACCAGCACGGCATTATGGTTGTAGTCGACAATACCTTTCTAAGCCCTTACGTCCAAAATCCTCTCGATCATGGCGCGGACATCGTGATTCATTCCGTCACCAAATACATCAACGGCCATTCTGTAAGCCCTTTCCCCCGTGTCACATCACTACCAACTAACTTTCTCCAAGGATGTCCTCATGGGTGCCGCCGCGTTCAACTCGCCCACCATCAAAGACCGCCTCACCTTCCTCCAAAACGCCATCGGTGCCGTCCCCTCCCCCTTCGACTGCTTCCTCGCCCACCGCGGCCTCAAAACTCTACATCTGCGCGCCCGAGAGGCCTCCCTCAATGCCTCAATCGTCGCCTCAGCCCTGAATTCCTCCCCGCACGTCATCGCAGTAAACTACCCTGGCCTGTCAAGCCACCCGCAACGGAGTATCGCAACCAAGCAGCATCGAGACGGCATGGGCGGCGGCATGCTTAGCTTCCGCATCAAAGGCGGCCCAGAAGCCGCTGAGCGCTTCTGCCAAGCCACTACCATCTTCACCCTCGCAGAGAGCCTCGGTGGCGTGGAAAGTCTCGTCGAGGTACCGAGCTCAATGACGCATGCGGGAATTCCGAGAGAGCAGCGCGAGGCCGCAGGTGTTTGGGATGATTTGATTAGAGTCAGTTGCGGTATCGAAGACGGCCAAGACTTGAAGAAGGATGTTCTGCACGCGCTGGAAAAGGCAGTGGTGGGGCCGAAGATTTCGAATGGGGTTGTGGTGAACGGGCATGCTTGAGCGGCAGGAAAAAATATGCGAAATGGCAGGGGGTCGAAAGTGGTAGGGGGAGAGGAATAGGGTGTACGTGATAGATGACGGGAAAATATGAAAGGGTGAAGAAAATGCATGATGAGGCGCTAATCTCGGGTCATAAAGGCAGTATTTCTCAATAGACGGGTGGCTCCTGATAATCTCAGAATAAAAAGTTCTTTCGCTCAATCTCGTTGGTTATTTTGGTTGTGCTTCTAGTGCTTGTGAGTTGTGGATGGGTTTCAGGCTGTGCATGGTTAGCTCGAAACAAGAAAAGCAGCAGCTTTGCATGTAAAAATGGGTACAGAAACAGAAAAAGGCCAGCATATTTCAGTCATTGTGCTCATGGCAATGGTGAATCAAATGTAGCAGATCGAGAGAGTTATGGCGTGCGTAGGAAATTGATGTTGTGGGATTTGAGGGATTTGGACTTTTGTAGGCTGGGGATACTTGAGGTCGGAGGCTTAGGGCTTAGGGCTTAGCTTGGAGGGTTGGTATCTCTAGCTGTAGGAAAGCGCTGCAGAGGGAGTTGTCCATCGACTCAAGATTGGCGGCTATCCTACTACTGCCGCGATTGATGCTCGGCTATATGAGATAAGATAAAGAGGTCAAATGGGCTGAGGAGTTACACAAAGAAATCCATTTCGGATGAGATCCACCGCGTCAGGTCCTCGTGTATAGTTTTCTGGAAAATGTTTATCCTCGTACGTAGCTCTATAATTCAAGCTCACATGCTAACCCAATGACAGACTACCATCTCCGATCTTGTCCAGATAAATCCAGCAGATCTCGAAAAGCCAAGTGCCGAAAGTATCGAAGACAACATTAACGAAAAATATGCCAACAAGGTGATATCTTAATATTCAACAATGAGAAGGAATCAAACCAACCCATCTCTCAGGTCATTCAGAAAATCGGCCTGTGTATATGTCTCTTCGATATACTCAAGTTGTCTGACGGTCTAATCGGCCACGGCACCGGTATTGTCAACGTAAACGGTAAGCAGGAAGCTGGGTGCTATGAGCGCAATGCTTTCTAAAAGCTTCCCTAGACTAACGTCCGTGAAGTCGAATTCCGTCTTATCGTCTTTCGACCGTTCAAAGGAGAGATCATTCTTGGGAAAATCAGCAGTGCTTCGGAGTATGGCATGAAGAGTACACTCTCCGAGTTCAATGAGAACACATACAGTTTTTGACATGGCCACAGTACGCCTGGATTTCTTTGACGACATTTTCGTTCCTCCGAATCTCATGTTCCCGGATAGCTATTTGTAAGCTACGGACTGTCTCCAACGATTGTTTTAATTTCTGATTTGTGCTATAGCAATGTCCGGGAGCAGTGTTGGGTATGGAAGAACGATTCAGCTGAATATTTCTACGATATGAATGAATGGGTTCGGGTCCGCGTCGAACAAGAGCATTGGCACGACCTATCTCCGGTCGCTCCATCGGAGCGAGAGTCTGCCTCTAACCTTGAGCGTAAAAGTCCGTACGGCATAACAGTAAGTTACATAAACCTTCGAAGTGGACTGTCACTGATTCAAGCAGGCATCAATGATGCAGTCGGCACTCGGACCCACTGCATGGTGGTGATATATTCACTAAAATAGCCTATTCGATCCCGCTACTCAGCCATCTTTACCGAAGGCGTAGTAAGCCTCTACTATGGTTGTTCCAGGACCGACAACGACTGGGATCGTTTCTATACACAGCGTAGATTGCTGGGCTCCAAGTCATGAACAGCTACGTTGGCGGCATTCCAAGCGCCATGCTGATACGCTTGGAATAGGAATGTATTTTGAAATCATCAATCGGCGAAATGAATGATTAGAACTTCATTGCTTTCGAAACTCCGCGGGAGCGCAAATTCAATGGGCGATGAAGTAAAAACTTGTCTCTCTAATGAATTATCGAAGTGATTTGAAATACGGACTTGTCGGGATTCTTGGTGATTGTTGCTTCTAATAATGAACAACTGTGCTCAGGGGTTATATAACAGGCAACTAAACCAGATGTCGTGGGACCTTATAACTCCCCTTATACACCGCGTTCTCGACACTACGATTCGATCTGATTCCACTGGAACCCCCAAACTCAGACATGTTACGGAAATTCTTCAGCTTGCCGATCCTGGGCCGACGTTCAGTTTCTAAGACGTTTACATCTTCCGACCCTAGAAACGAGTTCCCAGTATTCGGAGACGGCGATTTCGAGTTACGACTCTCCCAGAAGCCAGAGGACCGCTTTGTTCTACATAGCGAATGTCTTATTGCCAATTCGCCCTATTTCAAAGCATGTATGAGTGACAGATGGGCTATTAGTGAAAAGCCCACAGGGATAATAAAGTGGAGATATGAGCTCCGATTCGACGAGGAGTTCGAATTTGGTCTGCTAGAGAGAATAGTATGTTAGACGTCAATAAAATCATAATTACTCGGCGTAGGAATGGATAGAGCTAACTACAGATTAGTCAACTGTTCCGGGTACGGGGCTGGACGCCCCTGAGGTTGACGCCAATACAGTATGCAATGTTCAATCCGGAGTCCCGGCCGCTGACTTCGATACGGAAGAATTGCAACCTGTTATAGAAGCTCACAGGCAGTATCTAAGGATTTTATATGAGCAGCCATTTAACATCTTCGACGATATGGAGGACCCACCAGTGTGCTCTATCAATTGCCTTCTCATCGTTGCGGATACTTACGGTAGCCTTCATGTTGTGATGCCAAAAATCCAACTTTATATCAAACATCTCAAAATGTCCGGTGTGGCACCTCTCCTTGCCGAATGTCCTCGAGATCTTCTAGATCTTGCCATCAATCTTAGGCGTAGATGGCTGTTTAAAGAAGTTGTCTGTCGCTTAATGGCCGACCACACCAGAGACGATGAAGAGATTTGCCGCATCTTCGAAGGCCATGAAAGCCTTACATTGGTTCTCGAGAAGCGCAAAGAGCTTCGTAGCACGATGAAACAAGTCGATGATAACCTTCTTACATTATTGCCGACCCCGCCTCTTTTCTCGCGGTCAAACAGCTTAGCCAAGGCTCTTGGGGTAGCAAAATTCAGGGAGGATATGGCTAAGCGCATGAAAACGTGGTGGTATGAGAAACAGTGGAAGGATTATCCCTCCAAATACCGCGAAATCCTCAAAATATCTAAAGAACGGCCGCCTCCCATATTTGACGGCTTTATCAATGATATTGACGGAATTTCCAGCACTAGCAACATAACCACAGATGCGACTGCAGTGTACCAAAGATGTTACGAAGTAGCAGCTAGGACGATCACACCATTGCTACATACCTTTGTCAGAGAATATCCAGGAAAAAAGCCCGTTAAGCCCCGCAAGCAAGACATGAACGAAGGCTTCACCTGTATTGGTGTTTTTGATGAGGATTTACCATGGGAATATAAGACTCTGTGGGAGGTGTTATAGCGACGTGGTCATAACATAGTTTGTATGGTGATAGGTCCCCCAAAAGGCTTTGATGCACGACTGCTGTCTTGCGAAATCTTGCGACATATTAGTTCAGTTCTCTTTTCAATCTTTGTACAGCTCTGTGTGGACCGACTAATCTACTAGACTGACCATCCATACCCAAACAACCACCTACTAACTACTGTCTCACTTCTCGTCATCTTCGCTTGCATAAAATGCTCACGAACATGGAATTTAGGAACGGAAGCATCTGAACCTCCGAAAAGGTCTATGATACGTAGTTTGAGCCACGTTTCGTGGTCTCACAGCACCTCGATAGGTTTGTAGCATCAAATGCTCCGGGTGTTGCACGACTATCAGCGGGACAAGGTATTCTCGGTCCACTCGTTGACGAATTCTCATGATGTCGGACGTTAGCAACTCCAACAACAATGACGGAATGTTTTAAATTCGATAACTGAGAAGACTTACCATGTATCGACGCTGTGAGTAACGCTTTCCCTTCAAAAGGTAGCCCCCGTTTATAAAATTTATATTCTTACATATAATCTAAATCAAGCCTCAGAGTACCCAGAAGTATACCACGTAGGAGTATTGCTGATCCTACATCTAGTTCCAATTACAATATCTACGGCATTGTTGCCTGTTTCGTTCTTGGTTGAGCAACACCTCGAACATTTCCTCGGTTTCCTACGCAAATTCAGTTTCCCTCTGATTAGCTGGATATTCCCGGACGTCATAGTATACTTACTTTACTGAAATCTCAGGATTTTTACTCAGTACCTGGCTGACTACCGGCCTACTCGGCTCTTTGATACCTTCAAGCTGATGAAATGCCTATCAGTTTCTTTCTTTGAGTATTTCCCTCTTCACCCGAAATCTTGATTCAGCCGTTCATCAGCTCTTGGGGTCCCTCGATATACTGTTAACCGATATTTTCTATATCTGATTTAGCTTCCCGCTTTGTGAGCTTCTTCACTACAGAGAGAATCGTTTGAAACGATTCCTTTCAATGGAAAGGTCTCCGAGCCTTGATGAAAGCAACAATGACATTATATGACATTCGAGAAACAATGCCCTATTGTTCAATCCAGGCTCAAAGACATGCTCTGATGAGAAGTATAGATTCTAGACATTTACGCCTTCATCGGAATTATCCATCGCAGAATTTCTTGAACCCACAGCTCTTCAAGATTTTACCGCCAAGGATTGGAGATTCCTTTTAAATTGCTGTAACCGCCAAATATACATATTTACAATATATACAAGCCTGGTCACAGTATCTCTACAGGACTCGACACCAAAGCGTTCTTCACCGGTTTTCAACCAACAACATCCTCAAATGTCTATCTCGGCAACACCATACGCAGACATCTTGGCAAACCTAATACCTTTTGATTCAAGGTATCTTCTACCGGAAAATCGGCAGGAGTCGCACCCAAGCCAATGGAAAGAAAGTCGAACCCGCAAAATCCCAACCCCTAGAAGTCCGATTGCAAAACATCGCATTGTCAAAGATCGAACTGCTGCACTTTTGAAAAACCTTGGCAGAAGAGACCCACCTCGATCAGCGCCTAGCGATAAATCTCTATATGACTCAACTCCCCTCGACAGCGACAACGACGAGCTGAAGAACAAAGTCACCGCAATCCACGAAATCATCGAGCAGAGCCACACACATCGCCTCTGTGCCCAGCCAGGCTGCCCCATTAAAACCCCGCACTCCGAAGACCCCTTCAACCTATACGCTCCAGACTGCCTAAACACGCAGCCACCGGCCGAAATTTTGAAAATACGAGACAGAGTGCTAGCCTACGAAAAGGCCATTGAGGGGACCGAATTTTACAGGCAGACTCGAGCCTTCAAAAGCACGGCGGAATTCAAAACGTACAAAGAAGAGAAAAGCCGCCTGCGGGGTGTGAGGACACCACTGCTATGGAGACTGAACCCAACGCCTGAGATGCGGGAGGCACAGGCTAGAATCGAAGCCTGCAAAGCGGCTTTTCAGAATTCAGAGTTGTGCAGGCTAAACCGGATCCTAGTGAGTACGGCGGAGTGGAAGCAGTATAGAGCCGATAAGATATGTTTGAAGGCTTGCTGGGCTAATCACGGGATACATCGAGGTGCGTATTCGAAAGGCCGCACTGGGCAACTGAATTAGAGGTCATCCTTCAGGGAGTAAGCGGAGTCCCATAGCGTAACAGGTTCGCGTTCGGACCTTTGCTGACTTGAGAAATCGAATTCTCTCAAGAGATTCGTTTAATTCTAGGGATAATACCAACAACCCCAAGATTAGGACATGAATGCCAAATCCCCATTATAATCCGGCTATTGTGATTTGGTAAACAGAAAATAACACACCGAGTCCAGTGAGTACTGTAGTTTCTCGGACAAAGACCAACTAACCCACCAATGAGAGAAATGATAACATTGACTGGGAATCTGGGTCCCGAGTCCCCCATAGTCAAGTTTTCGTTAGATCTTTGTTACCACAAACTACAACATCGATGGAGCCTGAGGAACCCGTCCGAAGAAACCCCTATCACCGACTTTCCTCCACCTCCATCTCAAAGCCCAAATTCTCAGCAACTCACACGGAAAGCTCAAGCACAACTTCTCCGACCCACAACCCGCACAACTAGACACCATGAAACCACTCCAGCAAACCCCTACCCCTCCAACCTCACACCCCCCCTCACCCCCTCAACCCCGCAAGTCCTACAGTTCTAACGTACAGCGCGGATAGAAAACTTCTAACCGCCGGATGCTTGTTTAGAGGGGTATTATCCACTGCATTGTGTGTCAGGGAAATCATCCTTTGTGGGGTTTGTTTGTTTGTTTGTTTGGGGGGGAGTGGAGTATCGCGCTGAGGCTGTGTTTTTAGGGGGGGGGTTGAGGGGGGTGTGGGTTCTTGGGGGTGGGGGGGATAGGATTTGGGAATTGGGAATTTTTATATACTGGCCTTATTTTGGGAGCGTCAAGGTCTGCGCTGAGCTAAGGGGGCTTTGGATCTCATCAGTGTTCTCTTCAGGGAAAATTCATTCAGTCCTTCTAGGAACGTTTGTATTTCACATCCATCCCTACCACCACTTTAAGAGCCCAAATACGGCAGCGCTCTGGCTATCGTGTTCGCCTTTCTGGTTCACAATGCGGTATCACCTCCAGGGATATTCTTTGTCTCAAATATACAGAACTCATTAGTCTCCCTTCACATCCCCGTACTATTCCAGCCCTTTGTGGTCTACACTCGCAAAACAAAAAACGAACATGGACCAACAAAGAAACATACACAAATCCTTTCAACAACATCATTCACAAAGCAGAGAGAAGCGTAGTAGGAAACCCTATCACTTACTTAAAGCCCTAGTCCGGATCCAAAGCAAAGCCGTAGGAGATTCAACTTCAACCACCAGAAATCCTTGCCAGAGACAGATCGTCAACTCTCCGAACTGCTCATTAGCAAGAAGAGTCATAGTCGAGTAGCTCCTCACAAAGTTTTTGATCAAGGTACTAATCACAATGTCAGGGCCTTATTATATCAAATCTTCTCAACTTACCCCCACCGTAAACATGAGCCCTCCTACGGTCATGGGCCCTGCTCAGAGAATGGCTCCCACAGCAGTTATGGGCTCTCCGGTGGCAAAGGGCACCCCCACCATCATGGTGTCGCCAACGACCACGACTCCAAACGTGGCCATGACCACACCTACCACGTCCTTCCAAATTTCCTACTACATCAGACAACCCCCTACTGCCGTTCCAAGCCGCGGGACCACACCTCTCCCGACCCTGGTGTTCTGCATTCCGCCAACCGTCAAAACGTGCAAAGATTTTCTTGGAGTACTGCCCCGCCCCATCCTTGGGAATCTCGGACCGTATGAAAAGGAATGCCATTTCTGCAGGAAGGATTTCAAATGCGACGGGCTTGCCATCATCACATCCGACAACAAAGCCCTTGAAATTCCCGTCAGACTGCCATGCGAGCACGTCCTCGGTAGCATTTGTCTTGGGCGGTGGATGCGGACAGCACCCGCTGATTCGTGTCCTTTGTGTCGCCGGCAGCTTTTTGAGCTCCAGCCTAGTCCTGAAGGACAGGGTTACGCCGGTACGGGCGGTCAGAAGACAAGTCTTCTACCTTTGCTTTTCGAGTACGGGCGGAGATCGGCGGAAGCGGGGACGATAGCTGGGTTTGAGTTCAATTATACGTATACCGGGGCTTCGGAGATTATGATGTTAACGGTCAAGGAGAATCCGGCATATCGCGGTGACGGTGGGCTTGGGAAAGCGCATTGAGGTCTCTGTACGATTCATCTCAACCTCTTATGATTATCTTCTTCTCAAGTCTCTAAACTACTCAATCATTCCATTACATGTGTGTGAATATTTTCGGTTCAAAGCTTGGTGACTCGCATAGAAGAGAAAGAATTCCGAAAACTTCATTTTCGTTACCGAAGAACTTGAATAAAAACGTACTCGTAGTGTCTGGTCCAAGTCCCAATCTCCGTTCTCGTAGCCATGATAGACCGGATATTAAGGACCATGCGGGATTATAGCGAAATCTTTAAGATGTAGCGAGGATAATCAACCATTGTAGACATATCGAACGATTGATGTCACGAGAGAGAGAGGCGATATTGTAGAGACTACTGTAAACGCGCGCTTCGCACTTAACTAGGACCCCTTCTTTCATCACATAAAACTTTCGACCAGCGACACAGTTTTCCTACTTGCAAAATCTACCTCATCTAAACCTGCTATTCATTCACACCAAGGGCCCTGCTATAGAAGACAATGACTGCACAAAATGAATAATATCAACTCAAAAGGATTGGGAGCGTTGCTGCGTGATCGACTATGGTCCTTCCAAACACGTACTTCGCTCGATAAGTTGTTCGGAGTATGTCTTGATAGTATAACGTGAAAAAGGACGAGGATACAGTATGATCATTGTGTAGTAACAAGCTGCAATTGTCAGAGGTGGTCTGTGGGGAGTTGCGATTTCTTTACCCAATATCAACTCTAGGTTTTTACGTAGATTCACAAAACCCCATACTCTCCCACCTCTCCTCTTCACACCCCCATCTCCACCCTACACACTCAAACCCACCCCTCATCGTACTCCCATACCCACACTTTCTCTCCTCTCTCCTTCGAACACCCAGCTAACAAAATCCCTTCTTTCTTGGTTCCTGTGGTTGAGAGTCGGTTTGTCGATTTGTGGGATAAGGGTGTATTGTGTAGGGATGCAAATCTTTTGACAGGAGGGGGAGGGGTTGGAGCGGGGATTTAGGTCTGTGAGTGTAGGGTTTAGAAGGGGATGATAGGGGGGGTTGGAAAAGGGGAGGGAGGAGGCGCATTGACGGGAAAGAGTGTGAAGGGGGTGGGAGGGAAGTTGTGGGAGGGGCTGAGGAAATTTGGGAAGGGATTCGAGGTTAGGGCCGAGGATATTGAGGAGCAACGGCTGCGCAGTTGAGAGAATTGAAACGTAGCAAATCAGAGGTTGTCCTATCGCATAATGCAATCCTGCCAACGTCCATCCCTCTCCTCTCTTGCCCATCCCTCGCCACTCTCACTTCAATGGAATAAATCTACTCGAATGCGTCGCTCCAATACCCGGCCTCCCGTGCTTTACCGGCTTGTAACTGATGCTAAACTCCCCTAGATAAAAGCCTACCATCTCGGGCTTAATCTCCACCTGGTTGAACTCTTTGCCCGAATAAATCCCAATCACCGATCCAATCATCTCGGGCACCACAATCATGTTGCGCAAGTGGGTCTTGACCAAGTCAGGTTTCTCGTTGGGTTTCGCTTCTTGCTTTGCTTTGCGTAATTTCTTGATGAGACCCATGGGCTTGCGTTTGAGACCGCGATTGAAGCGGCGACGGGCACGGGCGTGTACGACGTCGCGGAGTTGGGAGGAGGAGAGATCGAGGAGTCTGCAGGAGATAAGGATTTATTTCTACAGAAAGGACAGTAAAGGAAGAAGAGAACGAACTGGTCAAGGTCGATGCCGCGGTAGGAGAATTTACGGAAGGTTCTCTTTTTCTTGAGCTCTGTAGGTTGGCGAAGTGTTAGCCATCTTTGCGACCCCGAACAATTCGATGACAGTGCCAAAAGAAAACTCATCTGGTTTGATGATAGATGGACGATAGATGAACGCTGCGACCATCTTCGCTCTGGAGGATTGGGTATGGGGAATAAGGTGGCACTCACCAGCAGCCTCCTCAGGGTTCTGGATCAGTACATCATTAGCTCGCTCCTTCCACACCGGAACAATTCAGGTATGATGAAGAGGTTACTCACGTAGTCTGCGTCAGCCATGATTAGGATCTCCGGCTGATATGCTTAGACCTGGATGGTTGGCGTGATTATCGTGATGTACTTGCGGATGAGGTTCGTGGAGGCGCTAGTAAGCAACACTAACTAAGCGAACATAGATTACGCTAAGGGTCACCTGCCCTATAAAGATGGTTACTGTCATGAGTGTATATGCAGAACTAGAGAACTGTTCTCGTATCTGTAATAGGTTTGTGAAGCTATTTTATAGAGCACTTAAGTTTCCTTATTATCTCTTCGTCCTATTGTGTTACCGCCGAACGCAACACCGCAAAGTAGCGGAGTTGCGGCAGAATTGGGACATGGAGCTTGCCTCATTATACCTGTCCTTGCAGCAAAAAAACTTATTGTAATGACTCCAGTGCAAAAAGTAGTAATCTCTAATCTTTATCTCCTCCCTGCTCGAACGGGCCATGTAGTCAATAACGCCCGCTAGAACAACAGCACAAGAACCCTTCCCAAAAACCTGCCTTTGAAAAATCATCTGAGCAAATGCTGCACGGCATGACCTTGACGCCATCTTCCATCATGCATACACCACCTCATAATACCAGATGCAAACCCTTTCAGACCCTTCAATAACTTCTCTTCTTCGCATTATTCGCCATCTGCTGTAACATTCTCCTCCTCTCCTCCTTCTCCCTCTTATGCTGGTCCTCAATTCGTGCTTGTTCGTTGTCCTCTTTCTTCGCGGCTTTGACCGCCATTTGCTCTTCTTCTTCTACGTCAGAAAATCCCGCTTCCATATCGGATTCTGATTCGGGGTAATCCTCTTCATCCTCCTCGTCAATTTCTTCGTCATCAATGATGTCGTCCTCTGAGGAGGCATGGCGATTATGGCGGGATTTGACGGTGGAAGGATGGGCGCTCGAGGGAATTTTGTGATTTGAGGCGGTGGAATGTGCGGCTTTCATAGTACCGCGGTAGGCTGGGACAGGTTTGGCGGTGCCTTTGTAGGCGGGCTGTACGGGCTTCTTGTCGTTGGGTTTCTTTGATGACGGGAGGCTGAGGGCTGGGCTACTGCTTTTGCTGCCTGGAGAGCGGCCGCGCTGCCGAGGTTTTGGACCAATCTTGCCCTTTGCTGAAAGACCCTTTTTGGCCAGTAGGAGCTCCTTCTTTTCACTTACCTTTTCTTTGGGTTTGTGCTTAATGACGCCCACGGCAGGGGACGCCGTTTGCGCCGCTTTGGCTCGAGCCATGATCTCGGCATAGGAGCCTTTTTTGGGTGCTGCTTTGGGGATTTCCGCAGCAGGTGTAATGGGTCTCGCAGAGGCGGAGCTTGCAGCGCTTGTGCCGCGATAGGGGACAGCTAGTTTTGACGAGGTGGGAGCGGATGGTCTTTTGAGGTTTGCTAGTAGACGAGGTGTATCTGGAGCAGCAACGCCACTACTTGGGCCGCTCCCTTTGGTGTCCTTTAAGGCTTTGCAATTCGTTTTCGAAAGTTCGCTCTCTGCCTTGCGCTTTTTATCTGATAAAACATTGTTGGCCGAAGGTGGCCCTCTGTCATGCTCGCGACCATCCTTTGATCCGTTTGGTAAGCTTTCAAGTTTGGTTGTCCGGGTGGATGGCAGAGTTGGGGGGGTACCATCACCACCGATAGAGCTTAGTACCGAGTTCAGAAACTAGATAAATTTACTAATGTTAATTTCAAAAGCCGACCACTGTTCTCTGGTGACTCACGCTCATCGTGGCGGACAGATCGCGTGTCCTCCACTTGCTGCGTTACCGCCGATGGTTTGTAGGTAGAAGAAGAGTCATACCTCTAGAACCTAGAGAGCCTAGAAATCTAAGTTCCTAAAAGGAAGAGGGCATCCTATAGTACACAGGGAGCAAAAACCATTAGTGACACGGTATAGGGAATGCATGTGGCGGCGAGAAGCTGTGTTGGGCATGCGCCTTTCGTTGAAAACAGTTGCGTCTTTAAAATCAATGGATATCCGTAAAGAGTATGGCGCCGCGCTATTGGCAAGGCTAACCGAGTATCCTCCCGCTTTTAGCTTCTCGCACATCTGCGACTCAGAATCTGGTGAACAATATTGTAAGTTCCACTTGACCCATCTCCGAGCCTCTACATAAGAACCCGACGTTTCAGTCTCCGCTCAGCGGTTAAATCGATTGACTCTCCTGTTCGAAACATCATCCACTACCAAAGTAAGCGAATGAAACCCTTATAATTGCATCCCTCAAAATCTGACTTCATAACTAGAGATATCAAAAATGAAGCATCTTGCAGCATACCTCCTCCTCGGCCTTGGTGGCAACGCCTCGCCCTCGGCCTCCGACGTCAAAGAAGTCTTGAGCTCTGTCGGCATTGACGCAGACGAGGAACGCTTGGACAAATTGATCAAGGAACTTGAAGGGAAAGATTTGCAAGAAGTATGCTTAACGTTTTCAGTCAACGTAATTCGAGATTCACTGTTCTAACGATGTCGCAATAGTTGATCGCCGAAGGATCTACCAAACTCGCCTCAGTCCCATCAGGAGGAGGTGGAGGAGGTGGCGGAGCTGCTCCCGCTGCTGCTGGAGGCGCTGCGGCAGCCGAGGAAGCGAAGCCGGAGGAGAAGGAAGAGGAGAAGGAGGAGTCGGACGAGGATATGGGTTTCGGTTTATTCGACTAGGCACGTTTGATGGCGAAGCAGTTGGTGTACTATGGCTTGTGCTGGCGACCAACATTGATCAAGCTTTTCCATTCGGCCACAAAAGCTCAAGGGCTGTGTGTGTATATCTAGCCTTGTCAAATTTACCAGTCTAGAAGCCATCATACGGAAGGTGCTATGAAGCTGTCATGGCGCAAGACTATTGTAGATAGGCCGGTTTCCAAACCAGTTGAGTCTGAAACAGTTGAGTCTGAAACTGGACTTGAGTAACTCATAATAAAGTAGGAAAATGATGTTTCTTCACTACTGGCCAAGGCCTTCCTTACGAAGATACAGCAAGTTACAACCTACTTTCCGCCGGCTCTCCTATAAGTGTCTTGAACGCCACTTCCACCTCCTCTGTCAAATCACTCGCCTGCAATGCCCTTCCCCTCTTTCCGAACGCCAGTCTCGAGCACTCTCTTGTAATGGCACTCCCCCCCCAAGCAGCCAACCTCAAAGTCTCCTCTCTTCCCATTTCCCCCTCCGTGTCCCACAATCCCTCCAGATACATTCCCCGCCACGCCAACAAAGTCCCAATACTGCCTGTCAGCGTATCTCCCTGCCCACCACTGCGTTTACGCCCGCCTTCAAGAGTAGACTGGAGGGAGTTGGAGCCATCACAGATCCAGTCTGTTGGGCCTTTGCGCAAAATAAGGACGCCACCGAGGGCAGTGGCAAGGGCATGACACCCGGCTTCGCCTTGGTCTTCAGAATCCACTCCCACCGCCTTGGCTAACCTCGCAAACTCGACCACATTAGGCGTGAGGACGCACTCCTTGTACCCCTTCACCAACTCCGGGCGCTGTTGCACCAGCCACAGCGCGTCTGCATCCAGCACCAATGGGGTATTGTTCTTCCTCGCGGCTTTTATAACCTCGGCAACGGTGTCTTGCATGAGGGTATCGCGGCCGAGGCCAGGGCCGATAACAAGTGCGTGCAGGTTGGAAAGTATGGAGGTGATGGGAGCGGCGATGGTGGGGGGATTGGTAATGTCTGACTTGGCTTCGTGGGCTTCGCGCATTGTGGGGTGAACCATAAGGTTGGGAGAGTAGGATTTTATGACGTTGGCGGCCGGGGGTGTACAGAAGACGTGGGACTACAAAGGGCTAATTAGAAGCGATCAATTGAAGGTCGATAAGGAAAGGGTAAAGTACTAAGTCGCAACCTGTCAGGAAGTAATGTCAGTTCGCACTCGTGAATGGGCTCGTATAATGGGGAGCATACCTAGACGTGCCGAAGCCATGGCAGAGAAATACGGCGCACCGGTGTAACTGCGTGTTTGACCCGCAAGTCAATTGCTGGGCCTCTGTTCACAGAAGTGTGTCTAGATCGATGCTACGCACCTTTCGCTTCCCCCAATTACAGCAACTCTACCTAGTTGACCTAGTGAAAGATGGCAGATAAGGTTCTTGTTCAGGCGGGAGATGCAACGATTGCTGACCTTTGTGGAACTTGTCCAGCATGGGTGGAACCATCATCCGGACCTTGGCAAGGAGCTCTTTAGTTGCTGGAGACATCTTAGAATCTTCTGACATAGTTCAAACTTGAGTGGAGAACTCAATGAAAGATTGAAAAACAAGCAAAGTCGGAGATTGACTTGCGAGGTTACTGTTGGTGTTCGTGTTAGTGTGGACTTGTGTGATGTCATTATCACTGACGTCGCAACGGTTCCGCCTCGGTCCTTAGCGTACTCGTACGTTGAATCCAAGAGTGCGTTGCCCTGTGCGGTCAACCGACTCCGAAACGGTAAGGTGAGGTATACTGTATAGCGAAGGATCGTTCCAAAGCTCCTAGAATCCGAGCGTGCGTGCGTGCGTTGGAGTTCATAGAGTTCATAGAGTTCATCTTGTCTTGGATGCAACACCCGTCTTCTCATGCGGCATTGCGTCTTCCATCCTTAACCAATCGCCGTTGAAAGCGCTGATTAACCATCTATTCAACCCTACCCAAATTAGTACAATACTGCCGTAGGCACCCGGAACAAACGTACTATCGTACACCATCCTATTCGCGTTGTGGAAAAAGATGCTATGGTCCGAGTCTGGAAACACATGAACGTCGTAGTTCTCTACGCCCGCAACATCGAGCTTGTCCAAAAGTGTAAGGGAGTTCTGCATGTGCACATTGTCGTCCGCGACACCGTGCATCATCAGAAAGCGGACGTTACTCTGGAGCGCGGTCATGTTGCTGATTGAGGTATTTGCGTAGCCGTTGGGGTTGCGCTGAGGGGTGTGCATGTACCGCTCGGTATAGATGGAGTCTACGGGTGGGGTTATAAACGTATAAAGCATGCTAAGAGTCGAGGAAATATAAATTTACCGTAGAATCTCCAATCCGTCACTGGGGCAACTGCCATACCATACTTGAACGTATTGCCGCCGTCTAGCTCAAGCGTCTTCAATGTCATGAAGCCACCGTAGCTCCAGCCCCAAATAGCCATTCTGTCAGCATCGACATATTTCTTCTGAGCCCATATTTTAGCGGTCGAGATTTGATCTAAGGCTTCGTAGTAACCGATATGACCCCTGACAATGCACCTTGCTTCTCTGCCAATAAAGCCGGTACCTCTTCCGTCAACCGTCACGACTACGTATCCAAGATTTGATGCAACGTAAGCTTGGAAGTCGACGTTGAATTTCTTGTCGACAAGCTGAGAGCCAGGACCACCGTAGAGGAAGAAAAGAACGGGATATTCTTTGCTTTCATCGAAATGTGGGGGGCGGCGTTCGACCAGCTGCAAGTCAAAGCCATCTATTGTTACCGTCTGGTAGATCTCAACGGGTAGCTCATGTTGAGAAGCGAATTTCGCCAAGGCTTGGTTGTCCTCGATATGGTGTTCGTATTCGTCTGTATTACTAGGTGTACTGAGAACTTTCTGCCACGGAATATCTGGGCCTTGGTACGAGAGTAGGGCATAACCGACGCCGGTAGAGAAAGAAACATCGTAGTAGCCTTCCTTACTTGTGTCGCTTATCGATCGTAGTCCTGAGCCATCGAGATTGACACTGTAGACATGCCGTTGGATAGGTGATTCCCTAGTGGCAACGAAGTATATCAGATTGTTGGCCGAATCTACTGCTGATGGAGCCTTGACAACTTCCCATTTCCCCGAGGTGAGGTAAACGGGTTCCGGGTTATCTAGCGGTGTAAAATATGCAAGATGGTCATAGCCTTCGTGGATAACAGTGTCAATGTATCCGGAATGAGGACGCCTGTTACTAGGATCGGCCGGGATGAACCGAGTCTCTTCAGAGACTTCGAACCAGCCACCATCGATTCCATCGACATCAACCGTCCGTACAACCTTGCCGACACGTTGCATAACATCAATCAAGAGGACTTTCAAGATATCACTCTCCCTGTTTGTCTCCCGAACGAGGACTTTGCCATCTTTGCCGGCCCACACAACTTCAGTGATCAGCCTATCATCATCAGAGTAATCGCTATCTGCCTTGACATCGAACACTTCGTCCTTTGCGATATCATAAAACTTGAGAGCTACAACAGGATTCGGAGCACCAGCCTTGGGATACTTGATCTGTCGGACTTCAGGATAGTTCTCTTCTCCGGGCTCTGGTTTCTTCCCGCTTGGTCTTGAGACAAAATATTGAATGGGGTACTCAGGTACAGCCGTTTCGTTGGTACGCAGAAAAGCAACATAATCGCCGCCCTCAGACCACCAGGTTGCGCTGTTGCCACCGAAGACCTCCTCTTCATAGACCCAGTCAGGAACACCATAAAATAGTTCAGTCCCACCGTCTCTAGTTATCTGTATGACTCTAGCTGAAGGGAGTTTCCGCAGATACATGTTGTTTTGCCTTGTAAACACGATGGCGTCCGATTGCGGTGACCAAGACGCTAATTGGATCCTATCAGTTGCGTGCTCGGGATCTAAAGGTTCTGCTTCTTGACTGGCTACATCGAAGATCCAATATTTCCCGGTGTACGAGTGTCGCCAATTCTTCTCCTCATCCGACATGACAAGGACCTTCTTAAAGTTTGGACTTGGCCAAACTTTCCTGGGATAGACCTGATACCCATTGACTTTGAAGCCCCCATCTTTCATCAATGTTTGACTGTCGAAAGACGCAGCACCAGGCTTCCGGCTTCTCACGTCCTCCACCACAAGGTAATCCCGCCCATTTCCACCTTCCCTTTCTAGTAGTAAACCATCTTCGCCATTAGAGCCTGCGATCCAAGAAAGGTGATGCGATTTCGCCCGCCATTGCCCTCCAAGAACTTGGTCTACTGTGACAGCCTTACCAGAACCACGCGAAGCTGTTGCGGCAGGATCATGGGGTATGGTAGAGGCATGCTTATAGCTTTGTCGAGATAAAAACAGTACCAAGGCAAGTAGCCAACCGCCTAAGCACAATCCTCCTAGAGACCACAGCATGCGCCGAGTTGTTTTGTCGATAGCCCGTATCTGTACTGGTCGGACAAACCCATCTTCCGTGTCGTAGTCTTCGTCTTTGGCTCGAAGAGCAACTCTTCGACCGGGTGTCTTCTTGAAACCCTTGTGTTCATTTGCTGCGGACTCATTGAGGCGCTCTAGAGCTATTGACGTGGTGGATACGGAAGTTACTGAATCTATAGAAGCGCGTGATGGATCCGAAGCCGAAGAGTCATGATTCAGCGGTTTCATCTCCTCCTCGTCTGCATACTGTTCGATGGCCATCTTGATCCCTTCTCAACGGTCAGATGCCGTGATAGTGATCAAATCGTTCATAGAGGCTGCTCAGGCAACAGGGAAAACAGTATACAGTAGGTATTCGGCTTTCTAGAGTTTCTATGTTCATTCCCGAAGATGCCATAGCAGCGGAATGCCTGTACTGAAGTAACGCAGGACCTAAAAGTACCTTGATGTACGATGACTAATTTGACCCCAGTCACTAGCGCCAATCCTTTATCGACACTCGCCCTATTGATACCCTTTTACAGCCAGCATTGACCAGGTTGAATACAAAAAACGAACAGGTCCCTATACTAGATTTGAGTCTAATATGATTTAGTAAGTCTTGGTCGTTTGAGACGTCTTCTCGTGATGTGGCTTCAAGTACGTAGATCGCTAGGACCGTAGATCATTAGGACTCCTCAACCTAATCTCCACCCACGATACAAAAAACTATTCACTGCGTCTTAGAAGTACCTTTTTTCTCATTCTCCCTGGATCCCACGGATATCCTTCTTTGTTAATGTGTGAAAAATCCAGTTTCACTGCCATGATATTCGGCGCAACGATCACATCTCTCCTGTCAAGTCGTAGATCAGAGTGTCCTGAAAGCTTATTAGCAATGGTAAGTGCAGGCAATCAAGGCTGTCAAACCCAAGGAAATCCTCCTTGACACTACCAATGGCAAACATACTGCCGACATCGCTTCTCGTACCCATAAGTTTGATACGCAGATGAGTGCCTTTCTCAATGACTTGATCTCCATTGTCGGTGTACTGTGGAGGAGTAGCATTCGGATCCCACTTGATGTCCGAAGGTATTAACTAGGTTAAATTAGTGTTCTTGAACCTCGTTTCTCCTCGATTGCACATAAATAGACACAAACCTGGTTGGACACAAAGACTGGAAGAGGCCCAACGTCGGCAAAGACACCCATCCTATTGACAGAGCTGACGATAGCATCGACCTGCGCGTACGAAGAACCCGCTTTAGCACATCCAAAACCCATGGGCCTCATGTATAACGAACCGTTTCTCCCTTGAAAGGTCTCCATACAACCGCACGATAATGTACTGTGTACTCAGCCACTGCGCTTCCAGGTATGACACGCCCTTCAGATATATCATAGGCGTCCATTACACATATTATGTAATATTGGCCTGTACATGTCCCTTCAACATCTTCTAGGAGGCGGTTTGTCAAGTACTCTTTTACGCGAGGCCCGAAGAATGATGGATGTAGTGTGATCGTGCGCTCGAGCTCATAGAGGAAGAACATTTCTCAAGTGGTGCAATTTTGTGGATGAGACCACTGATGTATCTCTAGCCCAGGCTGGACAACGACAGCAGTATGCACTTGGAATTCCTTGCGTTCAATGCGCCCAACACAGGTCTCGACTTTTGTGCTCCCAAGACCGCCAAAGGTCGACCGCACACCTTTTGCCCGCATACGACACTTCTAAGATGAGTGATTTAGAGAATGACAATGGTCGGCTTCAACAGTCATGTCTTGTAATCAGCAATAGTCCAGACGCAGTGAAGCGCTCGACAACGTACTGAGGCCCACCAACTTCAAGGAGTGACAGCGCGAAGACTGAAGCTAGTTGCAAACCCCTCCAGGTGAGAGTTAGCTCGAAGCCTTGCCAACGCAAGTACGAGGCCGTGATGGCGTACGGATTGGGAATATGAAAGAAGGATTTTTCAGCTTTTGTAAGTATTTCGAAGCCGCTTATAGTTTAGTGTTCGTAAGTACTCTTAAATTCGCGCACAAGGGGAACATTTCGGCACAAGCGAAAGTGTACTTCCGTTTATTATATATTTTCAAATAACCCAAAACTTTGTTAGCGCCCGCATGGCTTAGTGGTACAGCGTCTCACTCGTAAATGATTTTGAATGTTGAATTTCGACATGAGAAGATCATCAGTTCGATTCTGATTGTGGGCATGCTACTTTTGTTTCAGTATTAAATCGATTCTTAATTTTTTGGTCTCGCCTATTTCTGGAGTCAAGGTGACTGCCCGAGTCTCTTCAGCATGATAGCCAACCTTCGCGGACATATATGTTTTTACGATAACACTGGCGACAACGCTTCATATCCAGAATGGCACTTAACCTTGAGAAACAACTGCAATTCGTACGCTACTCATCCATCTGTGTAGCACTACTTGCTAAAGAATGCTGACATGTGATAGTATGGCTCTTATCACGATAACCCTGTGGGATAGACCTCTGCTTCTTCGACGACCTTGCCTGTATCAAGTGCTGATACATAATTCGGTCAGGTGAATGTAGCTATCCACATAGCTTGCGTCCCAATAATCCTGATGACGGCCATCTTGTTTGTGAGTGCAGCAACGGCTCGAATGGGTTTCTAAGCGGAAGCTGAGATCTTCTTTCTAGGGTACAAATACGCCGTCACTCATACCTATTCCCGGATGGCTCCATATTGAATATCTTCCGCCGAATTTCGGTACCATCGCAGCTATACTATATGCATCACTCTACATTCTCATGGAGCCTGTCGCTGGTGCCATGCTTGCACCCTTGCTGCTTGGAGGCACTGCGTACGCGAACCACTTAACAAGCGCCTATGGAACGAAGGCAAACTATTGGGCAATTGGCCTTCATGTCATGAGCTGGCTTTTTCAGTTCGTCGGTCACGGCGCATTTGAGGGAAGAGCGCCAGCTTTGCTTGATAACTGGGTACAAGCTCTATTCTTGGCTCCATTCTTCGTTTGGATGGAGATTCTATTCTATTTTGGATACAGGCCTGAGCTCAAACAGCGCTTAGACAAGGCAGTTCAACAAGAATTGGAGAAATTCAGAAAGTCGAAGAGTCAAGAAAAAGGAAAAGCCGTCAACGGCGATGCGGTTGGAAAAGAGCTATGAAGGACTGCACCAACAACTGAGTACTCAATGCTTGGCTATTAAACAATAAGGACACAACAGGATACTCTGGTTCATCGTGTTCAGGTGTCAGGAGTCACTGGTTGGTTCCCACAGGCTGTCCTTCCGCTACAGATGATTATTGGCCATCAACTATAGCTGGTATTGGTGTATTTTTGAGACGTATAGAGAATAATTAATTTTACTGTGATCTGGAAATGAATTGCAATGTTGTTGCCGAACCTGGCGTCATCTCAAAAAGTTATACTGGCTATGCGCTAAAGTCTTGGTCTTTCTCCCTCACTCCTTCAACCCGTACTTACCACAACAGAAGCTCTTTCGAAGAACTAAACAACCTCATTCCCGTCATTCTGTCAGCAATTGCAATTTACTGCTTCTTATTTCCTATTGTTTTAAAACCACAGTCAAGATGTTTAGGAACGCAATAAGACAGTCTAGCCGCTCGGTCGGCGCAATATCTGTGACAAGCAAAGCTGCAGTGGTAAGCTCCACCCACCATTGGCCTCGGGCTCAAAGCTCCTTTGAACTTTTCCTGTACTCAATGTCCTGCGCTATGTGCTGCATAAAACAAATCTCCAATTTTCATTCTGTGATGGTTGTAGAGTGCTAACAATTAAAACTCTGCGCAGGCCCGAACAGCAGCACCCGCGATCTTGACCCCCGCGCCGAGGCAGGCTCGAAGTTATGCTGCTGATGCAAAAGCTTCGCCAACGGAAGTCTCATCGATTCTGGAGCAGAGGATCCGTGGGGTACAAGAGGAAGCCGGTCTTGCCGAGACAGGACGTGTATTGTCTGTTGGGTAGGTGAAGGTCAAAAGCGACACACTAATTAGCAGAAGCGGTCGATTGGATTGGAGCTGACGTTGGCGATATCGAATAGAGATGGTATTGCTCGAGTGCATGGCATGAACAACGTTCAAGCTGAAGAGCTTGTCGAGTAAGTGCAGACTATGCCTAGATTCTGGCACCAGGTTCTCATCACTTAACAGATTTGCGTCCGGTGTCAAAGGCATGTGCATGAATCTCGAAGCTGGTCAGGTCGGGGTTGTTCTTTTCGGTTCAGATCGTCTCGTGAAGGAAGGCGAGACTGTCAAGCGTACCGGCGAGATCGTAGGCATCTTGAATTCCACATCACGCAGCCTAGTCTAAATTCATCTAGGTCGACGTCCCCGTCGGTCCAGAGATGCTTGGTCGCGTCGTCGATGCTCTGGGAAACCCCATTGATGGGAAGGGCCCAATCAAGACCACCGAAAAACGCCGAGCTCAGCTAAAAGCACCCGGAATTTTGCCCCGACACTCTGTCAATCAGCCAGTACAGACCGGTCTCAAATCTGTCGATGCCATGGTGCCTATCGGACGTGGTCAGCGTGAGCTGATTATTGGAGATCGTCAGACCGGAAAGACTGCTGTTGCGCTCGACGCTATGCTTAACCAACGACGATGGAATGTCGGCAACGATGAGACTAAGAAACTCTACTGTGTGTACGTGGCGGTTGGACAGAAGCGTTCGACCGTTGCCCAATTGGTCAAGACTCTTGAAGAGAATGATGCCATGAAATATACTATCATCGTAGCCGCAACAGCATCCGAAGCTGCCCCTCTACAATATATCGCACCATTTACTGGCTGTGCTATGGGAGAGTGGTTTCGTGATAACGGGAAGCACGCCGTCATCATCTACGATGATCTGTCCAAGCAAGCTGTGGCCTACCGTCAAATGTCTCTTCTGCTTCGTCGCCCACCCGGACGTGAGGCTTACCCCGGAGAGTAAGTAATTCCCGGAAGATCTACGTTAGCTATTGAGCCGGTTATTTGCTAACAGCTGTGCAGCGTCTTCTACCTGCACTCACGTCTTCTTGAGCGCGCCGCTAAGTTGAACGATAAGAACGGTGGTGGATCGTTGACAGCGCTTCCCATTATCGAGACCCAGGGCGGTGATGTATCTGCCTACATCCCAACCAACGTCATTTCCATTACAGACGGTCAGATCTTCTTGGAAGCTGAATTGTTCTACAAGGGTGTTCGTCCCGCTATCAACGTTGGTCTATCTGTGTCCCGTGTCGGATCTGCTGCCCAGCTCAAGGCAATGAAACAAGTTGCTGGCTCGTTGAAGCTCTTCTTGGCCCAATACCGAGAAGTGGCTGCCTTTGCTCAATTCGGATCTGATTTGGATGCTGCCACTAAGCAGACACTCAATCGTGGTGAACGTCTGACCGAATTGCTTAAGCAGAAGCAATACCAGCCCATGGCTGTCAATGAGATGGTTCCCCTTATATATGCTGGTGTCAATGGACACCTCGACAGCGTCCCTGTAGCGAAGATTCTCCAGTGGGAGCAAGATTTCCTCAACCACATTAGGACAAACGAGAGCGATCTATTGGCGCAGATCGACAAGGAGGGGCAGTTGAGCAAGGACCTGGAGGCTAAGGTGAAGGACGTAGTGCAGTCTTTTACCAAGAGCTTTACGTGATTGAAATAGAAGGTGAGACACCTGCCTTAACTACCACCTTTGGCTCATCTAATAATACAAAGATGTATCATAGACGACAACTCGATGAGCTTCCTACTTCTCATTGGTCTGCGTACTCATCCCAGAAAACCGTACTCCCCTGGCTTCGAAATTAGTATCATGGGAAAAACCTGCCGTGGAATTGTAATCTGGGATTTGTATTTAAGTCAAAACGCCTTTGCTCACTAAAATACCAACGCCTTTTCCTTGAGAAATGGCCCATATCGAAGATTAAACTAGGTGTATCATATGTGGGGAAAGGTCATGTTGAAATTCTACTGAGCGCCATACCTCGTCTGAAACTAGTACCTTACCCCCATCTATGAGTTGTCGACCCAAATACAAGTAAACTTTCAATGGAATGGGTGATCTTTTACCTGTCTGATCTACTTGTCTGCTTTACTATGTGTGACTAGATATATGTATAAAATATAGAGGTAGATTTTTGTTATAAGAGGTCAACGACAAGACTTAATCATGTGACCCAGGATACTAAATAAGCTACTTCGTAGAACAACGGAGTTAAGGGCAGATATTCAGGGTTGTGAGTTGCTGGAGCCTGTACAAGCAGTTATACAGCAGCGCCATATTTCGTTCACGACCACACCTATATACTGCGGGTTTCAGTGCGTCCTTATCTGTCGCCTTTGCCGGCACATCGCTGATGCTCTGCAAAGCAGGACTAGGGTCTCATTCCTTGGAGGATTCGACGACTGCCATATGCGCATTGAGATACGACCTCTCCTGTGACCTGAAGGATTCTTAAGCTGTTGCGCGGGGCATTCTCGATAGTATTCTTAAGCAACGCATTACTATCGCCCAGAATCTACGTCGGTGTTCAGCCATCGTCTGTGGGGCTCCTTACCGAGTGAACAAGTTCCGTAAGGACCATTGAGTGAGGCTCGGTGGAACAGAGGAAACAATTAGAACATCCACCGCCTTGTAGAAACGTCCTCGGCGACCTCTCCCTTCTCTCCCTTCTTACAGAAGCTCCTCTGCATTCGCGCGGCTACACGACTCGAGTCTTCATAAAAGCTTTCTAGTTCTCCAGCAGCCATTCCACCGCCATATCCTACAATGCCTCTTACTCCTCCATCTGCGACGGCGTCTAGCAACTCACCGGACGGGCAGTATCGGGTCGTTCGAAAGAGAAACAGAGTCCCATTATCATGTGCTCCTTGCAGGAACAGAAAGTAAGGATCTCTAAGTCATGAGATGGTAGATCGTGCTTCTAGAGCTCTGAGAAAGCTGACACTATGTTTGTAGGCTTAAATGTAACAGATCGCAACCATGCGACAACTGTGTGAAAAGGGGAGATTCCATGTCATGCTCTTACGCAGCTCCTGGAAGCCGCAAAAAGCAATCCACATCTTCCCTCTCCAGTAACTCTCCGGATGATATGCAAAACCGTATCGACCGTTTAGAAGGATTGGTTCTTTCGTTAATGACAAATGGCTCACAATCTGCTGGCGCAGCAGCGGCGACCCGAGCATTATCCCTGAGTAATAGCTCAGGGTCCATGGAATATCCTCAAGACGTTGATATCGATGGCAACGATGAGAACAATGGCATAGTCAAAGGAGAGGGTGAAGAAGCTGATAGCGAGACAGATCGCGTCGCCCAGTCATTAGGGATAATGAAGGTTGACAATAACAAGTCGATGTACTTTGGTGATGCTCACTGGGCGACTATACTGAGCGATATCGCAGAAGTCAAGAATTATTTTTCGGAACACCAAAAACAGCTCAATGACCAGATGGAAAAGGTTCAGAAGTCCAAGCGGAACGAAGATTCGGCGCCGCAAGGACCGACGTTTCTATTTGGGGGATCCAAACCTCCCGAGTACTCCGAGCTCCTCGCAGCTCTTCCAAACAAGTCTGTCACGGACAAGCTCGTAACAAGATACTTCAATTCATATGATCCTGCTGTCCACATCTTGCACCCGCCATCATGGTATAGACAATACGAGAGACATTGGAAGGAACCAAGTAAGATCGGACCGGTGTGGCTTGGTCAGATTTTCGCCATACTTTGCCTCACGATGCATTCATATAATAAGATGGATGACGAGCCTCCTGAGTATCGCGGCAAATCCCTCAGTCTAGCTGCACAGTACCGATCGCTCACGGGACAATGTGTACAACTAGCGGATTTTACCAAGCCAGTAAATCAGATGATTGAAACTCTAGTTCTACATCTACATGGAGAGTACGCAAGGAACAGGGATTCAGAAGTAAGCGTATGGGTTATTGTCGGGATGATTGTGCGCCTTGCTATGCGTATGGGCTATCACCGAGATCCTAAGTATTTCCCCAACATCACGCCTTTCCAGGGGGAAATCCGAAGGCGTGTATGGACCTTTGTTCGGCAGTCGGACCTCCTATTTTCTTTCCAGGTCGGGCTACCGAGTATGATTCGGCTGGGAGACTGCGACACTGGGCTTCCTCGAAACATTTACGATGATGAATTCGATGAAGATACAAGAGTCCTTCCTCTTCCAAGATCCATGTCAGAACCTACTCCGGTCTCTTACATGATTGCGAAATCCTTACTGGCCTTTGCCTTTGGCAAGATCATTGAAAGCCTGCACTCAACTACTGCGAGCCACTATGAAGAGGTTATGTTACTAGACCAGAACCTGAGAGAAGCCCGTGCGCAGATTCCTACCCACCTCCGTCTTAAACCAATCGAAGAGTCCACGACGGATCCAGGGATGCTAATTGTGCAACGTTTCAACCTTTCAATGCTCTACCATAAAGGGCAATGCGTTCTACATCGGAAGTTCCTAACACGGGCCCGTGAGAACAACAAGTACGCACACTCTCGCAGAACATGCATAGATTCATCTATGGATCTTCTTCACCACCAAGCCACGCTTCATTACGAGTCTCGTCCAGGTCGCCGCCTATACGGCATGAGAGCTTTTGTCAGCGCACTTTGTACCCATGAATTCTTACTTGCTGCTATGATAGTCTGCCTTGACCTTGCTTATAGAGGTGATGCGGATTGTAACGGCCAAAGCTCGGCTGATATGTACACATGGGGTTCTGAAAGACGCGAAGACATGATACGTGCGCTTGAGGTATCACAAGGAATCTTTAGAGAAACGAGAGATGAATCAATGGAATCATACAAGGCTTCGGAGATTCTGACCGTCATGCTTGAAAAGCTGAAGTTCAGGAGGGATCAGAAAAACAATCGCCCACCGCAAGGCACGTTTCCTGGATTCGCAGGTGCGCTCGTTCCAGGGCTCGACAGCTCTACAGCGTTTGGACATCAGGTGGAAGAAAAGCCAGAGCATTCTGCAGCTATGACACTCGGTATGCTTAGTCATGGTGGAATGACTCCAAGTTCGGCAGCTCTGTTCAATGGCACTTTTCCTCCAGGATCAAACAATAACGCCAGCATGAATGATATGCAACCATCTGGGATGGCACCAAGTTATCCTTTGGAGCAAACCGTAAACGGCCCTGCGTCCGCGCCGAGCCCTTTCTCTTTCTTAGCAAGTGGTAATCCGATGGTGGATATGCCCTCAGTGGATTTGGACTGGGTACGTATCTTCATGAATGTGCTGATCACCGAAACTAACGGCATTCTTCACAGGAGCAATGGGATTCCTATATTCAGAATGCGACCCTTGACCCGAATACCCAAATATGGCCCAACAGCATGGATCTGTCTTCGATCACTGCGCCAGGGGACGGGCAAGAGCGGCGGTCTCCGCTGCCACAAGCAAATGCGTCAGGAGGTGGTGGTGTTTTCATGGGTGTCAGTACTCCACCTGGGAATGTTCCGATGTGAAGCTATCTCGAGGAGATAGGAAGCAAGATTATGTCTTACGATCTGAGGGCGCCTAGTAGGTCCTTATGGGCTCTTTGATTTGCGCTGCAGTATGGATACCACTCAGCTCTGATAGGGAATTTTGGGAGCTCTTTTGGAGCAGGGATTACGACATGAACATAGCTAGCCAAGCAATATTCTAGTTATAGGAATCATCTGTTACTTTTATCTTTTCATCCGATGCCTGAATTGGACAGCAATAACCCTGCTACCTAGATGCAATATCGCCCATGTCCGAAACCCAGAAATCTTTACGTGAATGATGATTTCTGATTGGTTAAATGTAACAACAAGTCTTAATAGAGACCGTACTTACCTCAAAATTTAAGAGCTATTTTCATCATGCCTCAAGTTGATTGAAGTTTCGAATATATTGCTCCAGCCTAGAAAAATGGAGGTTGTCTAATCGGAAACTAAAAAGGCCGCTTTCCGTATATTCTTATAAACAAAGCATGTTGTTGACAGCAACCGAGCCATCCCACTTGACGTCCCCCTGCCCCTCGCTATACTTTCACTCCACATTTTTCAACCATCAAACCCTCAAGTCCGATTCTACATTGGACGTGTGTTACTACCATGTCGTCTCTTAAGAGCGTCTACCAGAGTTTCCTGGCGAAGCCAAATGCTTCCGCTTTGACCGACACCGCATCCCTCCATTACATTACCACTCTTACTACTATAAACACTGCTGCGGCCATTGCGAGACATTTCGCGGCACAAGACCAAGTCTTGAAAAAGAAGCAAGAGAAGGTCTTGAACGCCGTTGCGAGTGAAAATTCCGTCTGTCTAGATGTCGAGACAACCTTGGAATTTCTGCAAGGAGGAGGTGCTTACTTACCGGGTCTGGATGACAATTTTCTGTCAGATCGTGTTGTAACGTTTCCAACGGTGAGTGTTACAAAATTTTGCCCAGATTATCTTGCTAATACCTTTTTTGTTTTTCTAGATCCATATTGTGGACTTTCAAGGAAACCAGATTCGGCAGATCCGCCTTTACTGGGACCAAGGTTCGCTACTTAAGCTGGTCGACGTGATAGGTGCTCGAGCGAAAAACTGGCCAATTCGTGATGGCAAGGATCAAGCGCGCCTGATTGCTTCGAGCGCGGCAAACATGTCTCAAGGCAATGGCTCCTTGCAATCCTCCGCGAAGAACGGTTCTCGTGACCCGAATGAGGTGGTCATCACGAGCAAGCCTACGGAACCAAGGAAGAATGTCACGGGCGACCCACATGCCAGCTTGTCTCTTTTTGGTCCGCGAGATGATGACTCTGCCAATGTCCCAAAAGCTGTAGCCCCTCGTGGCTCAGCTAAGCCACCACCTAGAGACTACCATGACCTTTTCGTTGGTGACGATTCCCCAGATGCTTCGGCTCAGCCTCCATCACAAAAAGAGAACAGACCGAGGGCACAAAGCCAAAAGGCTCAATCAGCTAAGCCGCCACCCAGGGATTATCACGATCTGTTCGTTGGCAACGATTCCAATGCTTCACCACCATCGAAAGAGAGATCAGTTTCGCCTCAAAAGACAGGTCACATTGCGCCCAAAGGAGGGGCTGGGAAGAATTATCAGCCCTCACGGCTCTTTGATATGGGTGATACCCCACCTGGAACACCCAAATCCCCAAGCAAAGATACCTACATTAAGCCTCATCCCACAAAATACAAGCATTTTGAGATGGGTGCAGAGGACGACGATACCAGCAAGCCACAGTCGCCAGCAAAGTCCAGGGCAAAACCTCGATCACAGCTTGACCTTAGCGAATATCTCAACGCCGCAGATACACCCATCAAGAACCCTCGTAACCAAGATGTTCGTCACTTTGGCTTGGGCGACGGCGACACCAACGTCGAGAGTCCTGCAAAGCATCCAAACGTAGTACAAGCGCGCCCGGAAGCCAAAGCAAACTTTGAGTTCCAAGACGATGGCACTCCAGGCGATAAACGGCGCTTGGCGGGTCATCCTCGTGGGAAAGGTGTCAACAATGGACTAAGCCTGTACCAGAATAACCTCTACGATGACACTGAGCTACCTCCAAGTCCGAAGAAGAATCAGCCACTAAGCACTGTGACAAATCTCGAAGGACGAAGCAAGGATTTTGGAGCCAAAGGGGGTCTTGCTGACACCACACCAACCCTAACCGACCGTACAAAGGAGACTAAGCCAGCCTCGCCGCTTAAGGCCAAGTCCATGCAACCAATTAATCCCAAGCCCGACGACGACGATGAGTTTCAACACTTCGCCCCGCCAAAGACTCAAGTTCAAACCATTACTAGCAGCCGTCCCGCCTCGCGCGACCAAGAAAACCTTACCTCTGCTCGTGGTACAGATAGGCCTTTAGGTATCAAGAACGGTGGCGATGGAATGGGTGGGAAGAAGGGCAGCTTGAGGACATGGGGCTTTGGGGATGACAGCGATGAAGACGGCGTCGGTGGGGGTAATAGCGGGAAATTTGTAGCAGGGAAGAGGCAACAGGCGCCGAAAGAGAATGCCGGGCTTTGGGACTACTAGGATGCATAGGATCTCACTGATGAGGATGTGGTATGAGGTTACGGTATGAGATTATGGTATGGGCAATGGATCTTTACGGGGAAGGAGGCGCGGAAAGGGAGATTCGTACGGCTACGTCACTCGGTGGTTTCCTTGCGCTTGATGTACTTGTATTGGTGGTTCCAGTCTTTCCTTGCAAGGGAGGCTTAGACTATTCTTGAGTCTAGATGTCGGTAGAATTGCACTTGTACAATGTTTTTCCATTTCATGAGTCCCTGATGATTTGTTTGAGACGGGATAGAAGCGTAGGCATCAAACCATGATTCTATGTGGCAGTGAAAGGAAGTTGATTTCGGGTAATTCTGATCAACGTGTGGGTATCAGAGATTGAAACTATTGTCGTTGGCGATTTTACTCAAAGTTGTTGCTGTTGAAGCCCGATGGCCAGCTCAAAACCTCAGACGAACTGGCTTAGTCATTTTCGCGCTAGCTGACAATCCCACTGCTGAGTATGGTAAACTTCCGAAGCACATCTCACGTACCCAGCATGCCTTCATTCTTCGATCTCCCTCGCGAGATTCGAGATGACATCTGGGAAATAGTATTGCAAGGTAACGATGCATCATCACTCCCTCATGGGCCCCAACGCAAGTCCAACCTCAAGGGCAAGCAGAGCCAGTCCTCAGCATCCGGATCACTTTCTCTTTTCAGCATCCTCCAGACAAGCCGACGTTTTTGCGATGAAGCTGCCCCCTATCTCTATAGAAATACTGCGATCTACCTGCTGCATCCATATCAGGCTCTCCGCTGGATCCTGACCATTGGGCCACGTAAAACTTCTTATATCCGTCACCTGGTATTGAAATTTACTTCACTGGAAATCAAGAACTCCAACGACAAGTACAAAGCCCTTGATATCTGGCATCTTTGTCTGCGTCTGTTGACAAATCTCACTTGCCTCACCTTTGATTATGAACCCTACAGCATTCCCAGTTCTCCGGCAAAACCGTGTTATGATATGGATGCCGATTTGGCAATTTTTGATTGTGCTATGGTTAAGATGCTCAAAATATTTTCTGTCTCATCGAAACCGGAAGGTCTGCAGTCAGTGCGAGGAAACACTGGCGACGAAGAAATGCTGCAATTCCAACCTGAGCTGAAATACAAGCCCATCACGCACGCTGCCATTGCTATAGATGAACCGATGCCATACGTTTTAATTCTATCATTCATCAAGCTCATCAAGCGAGACAGCCATCGCTCCATCTCTAGTGAGGAGGACATTACGTGTCTCCAGACTTCTTTTCTTGCGGACCGCGGATTCTACCTTTCACGTACGTATACCTTCACTGAGGATCCGGAAAAGCCTTCTATTGTCATCACATACCGCAAGTCAGATGTATGCTTGCAGAAGTCGAGTCTTCCTAGTCCCAGGATCGACACCCTACTTTCGCATCTCCCAAAACTTCTCTATCTCCGTCTTGGCTGCCGCTACATAGACTCATCATTCTTGCCGACAATTCCGTCCAGCATCCAGACACTTGATGTTGCTTTTACCGATCCAGATCCTGAAAGAGTAGCTGCCAACCTCCAAACTATGCGCCATCACTGCGAGCAACTCTACACTCTAGCCATCGCTGTCTCGCCGCTGCATGATGCGTTAGTTTTGAATAAGCCTGCTGAGCGCTATCAAAAGCCATTGGACTATCAAGGATCTGAATTAGTGGATACCGTGAAATGGGAACCGTTTTGGCAAGCGATAAGGCATCTCCAAAGTACAGGTGTGAGAGTCTGGGAAGGTGAAGGGCCAGGTTTTAGAAGGGTGAACAAGCAGACCTCTGTACCAGCTCAAGGTTCATAGAATGGGATCGTCCGAATTTCGTTCCTTTTCATGAATGAGCCGCAGGCAAGTTAGCAGAGCTGCATCACAGGCTGCTGTCAAACACAGCTCTTCAGGGGTCTGGTAACAGAAGAGTCAAGCGGAGGTTCCATTCTAACGATTTTCATGCTCAATTGCTTGGAGCCTCGCGAGGTCCTCGCGAAAGACTGCATGATCTTCCAAACGCTATTATCAGCGCTATGCTCTTCTCTGGAGATACTCGTACGAACTCTGAAGGTTCGCACAGTGCATATCTTCTGACAGCTGTAAGTTTCTGTTTGAAATTTCTCAAGGTTTCTGCGTGTTTTCTGGAATGATGACTACTACTCCAAACGATAACTTCTGATTACCATGAAGTAACCAAACAAATTTCAAGCTCAACAGTCTGACCAGCGTCCCAAAATCATAACAATTCAAAAATATCTGTCTAGGAACAGACGAGGTTAATACTTTTATTTACCACAGGCTCTTCTATCTAGGAAGCGTTTGGCACGATTCTTGAATCCTGATTAGATATTTTCTGTAACTTCAGGATATGATATCGATCCACACCATTTGAACATCGCAACCGGTTCCATCATTACCCTGATCTATGGCTTAACGAATCATATCGGAACAGTTAAGGGGCACATGGTTCTGTCCAAGAAGTCAATATCCGAGCTCAGCACCATACCAAAAAGACACGATTAGCAGAAAAAAAGGTAACATACGAAGCACCGCCATCCACTACAAGGTTTGCACCTGATGGTGATCAGCGGTGATTGACGCATTTTAGCCGCGGTGGATTTAGAGTTACCTGTCATATAGCTGCTGAAACCGCTTGCCAAGAATCCTGCTACGCGGGCCACCTCAGTCGGCGTGCCCGCGCGCTCAAGGCCGATGTGTTCCTTCTGGGACTGTTACGGCAGGTCGTTAGCTTGTCACAATAGCAAGAACTCATAGTTGTATCGAAGCACCTCTTTCGACTGTAGATTCGCGGGTGGTAATTGGGACGTCATTCCCCGCATGTCAAATTTTTTAAGATCCACTCCGATATCAATCTGTCCGGGGGATATGCAGTTGATTCGTACACCAGAGCCTGATTCCGAAATGTCAATACCGCATCTTGCTTCAAGTCGTGAAATATTGCCTTTCTCACCTTTCAGAACCGCCACACCCGCCCGTACGACCCCCAACGCCGCATGTGAGCTCATCGTGTAGCAAGGGCCCCAACATCCTGTCAAGTCGCTTGAATCAGCAAAGCGACCCTCGAAACTCTCCGGATCTACCACAGGTTCCCTCTTGTCGAACGGCCTCGTCCACACCACCGCCACATACCTCCATAAGTACTCGCCACACTACTGACAATGACAATACTCCCATATCGCTGATCCTTCATCGCCGCATTTGGATAATTACCCTTGCTCTCCAGCAACTTCCCCATGGCCGGCGGCGCATACTTGAGCGCAAAAAATGGCGCCAGACTGTTCGCCTCGAAGCACTTCTGCAGATCCTCTGGCGTCGTCATATCAATCGAGGGTGGGCCTAGCAGGCCGGAGGAGCTCACCCAGACATCTAGGCGGCCCCAGGCGTTCAGAACGTCGTCAATGAGAGTAAGGGTGTCTTGCTCATTGGAGGGTGTGAGGGGATAGGGAATGATTTTCGTGTTGGGGGAAGATTGGGAGAGCGAGGATGCGAGGGTGTCAATGGAGGAGGAGAGCGGAGAGTGATCGCAGGCTGAAATCGGGGCAAGGTCAGCTTGTTTCAAGGCAGGTGGGCCATGGGTATACACCGACCGTAGATACAAGCTGCGCCATGAGCCGCAAGCTCTGCTACTATGGCTTGCCCGATTGGCTTCGTTGCGCCTGTCACTACGCAGATGAATCCATACTATATATGCCAATCTCGCTGGTTAGAAAGGCATTTCAACGGCATAGGAGGGTGGTTAGGTTACCAGCTTGCCATCAGACCGATATGGCGAAAAGGGAGACGAGTCGTCCATGTCTGGAACGATCTATTCTAGGTAATAAGAAGGGGAGTGAGGATCGGACAGAGATTTTTCGAAGTGAGAAGTGACGTGAAGAAGAAGGAAAAGAAGGTGCAGCTCTAGCTGCATACCTAAGTGGTTCAGCCATTGGAGGATGTAATTTTCCAGAGGGTTGTGTATCTGTTGCTGGCATCAATATGATGATGTGCTTTTTCTCCACGGAAGACAGGCATGACAGGGGTGCACAGGGGGCTAATGTAAGAAAGTCTTATCGCAAACCGATAAGAGGAGAAATATGTAAGCGGTTTGAGATATTCACAGCTGGGAGGAATATTTGATCCTTGATCCTGTAAGCTAAGGTACCTACCTGCCTTAAGGTAAGGTACTTATACGAGATGATTCAATACTGTGCTCTTCTACAGAAGCAGTTTTGGAATCTCATGTTGTTGTGCTCTGAAATCCGTAACCTTGTGTACGATATACCCTACCTTATGGCAGTCATCACCCATTCCATCCCAACGCATGGCGCTCGTTCGTGAGGAAGGTGCGCTTATGAGGTGAGGTTCAACATCATGGGTACTCCGTAGAACATCATAGAACAATTCTGCAACGTCTGTTCTCATACTAGGTACTGAATAGCAGCATGTCCGTGTTCGGCATCGTTTCGTACTCGAGCCTACGAGACAACTGGATTTGCAATCTCTTCTCAGGGAAATAAATATGAGGTGGGTGGATGGGAAGGTTGGAGTAGTGGTTGGAGTCAGGTTGATCCTTGAGGCATTTTTCTCGTGGCTGTTGCAGGGTGAGAGAGGGAGTAGTTGGGGGGGTTGTGGAGGTAGCACAGTACTACTCCCCTCCTCCGATCATCCCCCTTATATCCCCTCCTACCGAGCCGGCCCATTCATCCGTAACCCCGGGCCCCGGGCCCCGTTATCACAGCCCACCCATCGCATTTTAACATCCAACTCCGATGTTCTTCTCGCAAGCGGAGGGGGGACGGGTATGAGGGGGATTGGGGAGAGGGGTTGGAGGGGGTTTCTGTGGTGGTTGGGGGATAGGGGGGATGAGGAGGTGAGGGTGGGTGGATGGATGGATGGGATGGGAGGAGGTATGGATGATGGGGAGGTTGAGGGAGTGGGTTCATGGGTAGTAGGATAGGGGAGAGGTTTTGGGGGATGGGGGGGAGAAAAGCTGTGTGGGGTGGGATGGAGTAGAAGTAGTAGTAGTAGTAGTAGTAGTAGTAGTAGTAGTAGAAGAAGAAGAAGAAGAAGAAGAAGAAGAAGAAGAAGAAGAAGAAGCAATATCAGGGTAGATTTGACGAGAGCGATTGACTAGACATCCTGCCTTGTTCATCATATATTGTTAATGCTGTAAGATATGTCATGTGCACTTATATCTTTATCAGCTCTGGAAACTTCACGTTTCGCTCCATCAAATGTCAAATCATGAGCCGTAATTGTTCAAGGAAAGTAGGGACTCGTCGAGGACTCAATCACTTACCCCTGCACAGTCGTCACACTACCCGCGCACGCCCCCGGCCCTCCCAGCGCATCCGGATACTTCTGCGCCGATTCGTTAATCGTGTAGTTGTATTTCGTTCCGGTATAACAACCTTCATTATAATAGGCCTGGCAATCGCCCGGGGTTGAATACCAAGCGATACAAGCGCTCGGGATGTCATCCAGGCAGAACTCGCAGCATTCGAATGCGTTGTCAATCCCGTGACTAATGCCGGCAAACGAGGCGACGGAGACAGCGTGGGCACCGATTTGAGGGGTGGCTGTCGCGCAGGCGCCATAGAGGATGAATGTGCTGGTTGTGTAGGTGTATTGGTACTGGGAAGGCGCGGGTTGAAAGGTTAGCACAAGCGCTTCTTTGTTAGATGAAGGTTGGGTGGTTTTGAAACAATTCATATGCTTGTGGTGGTCGGATGTGTACTGACCTCTGTACTGGCACTAGCGGTAAGAGTCACGGTAGGGGTGGTGGCGGGGAGACAGGAGCAGGCACTGGAGATGCGACTGGCGGGGTATGTTGAGACATAGGAGGGTGGGGCGATGGACTGGAGGTGTCTGCCATTAGGGTAGACGCTGGCGAATGTTGTTTGGGTGAAGGTGGATCTTAGGACAGGTCCATTGTCAGTATGGAATATCGCATGAGGCGTAGCTGTTGGATTGGATATATGCTCACACGACAGGCGCGACGCCTGTGGTTGGGGTTACGGTATATATTGAACTTGTGGTAATATGGTTGTAGCTAGTACAGAAGGCTGAGGCCGCAGAGCTGTGGACTTTGAGGGCCCGGAGAACGTTGTCTTGGTTACAGCCTCGCTTTACCACTGCTGCACCATTGAGCGCCTCGGGAAGAGCAGTTGCAGAATTAAGATTCGCTCTTAGGTGAACTAGGAGGGCGGGGAAGAGAAGTGAGAAGCGCATTATGAATTGCTTCCTTGACTTGATCGAGAGGTGAAAGAACAGAGACAGATATCTGAATGATGATTTTTCAACTGAAAACAGGGTAACAACAAACCAAGAGTTTCTCTAGATCACCTCTCCGATGGCATATGGCTCCGAAAGTCAAGGGGAGAAGATCAGAGACATGAGATATTATATGAGAGTGAGAATCCAGGCGGTAGCTACATGCACCACTCAACAAGCAACAAGAACCGGAAGACATTGGCGATAACAGGACCTGCGAAGTCAAACGTGCAGAATGGGCTGAGAATGTTGGTCCGCAAAAGGGTGTGTGTAGCGAGCGGTCACACTACTATTGAAAGTACGCAGGATCCTCGTATCCTGCAAAACATCCATCATCTAGATCTCGCTGGCTTAGTTGGTCTTTCGTGCCATTGATTGCATAAGATCTGAAGATGAGGAAAAAGTTGCTTGCTCGATTACACCCTGAAGGATGGATGCCTTAGATTGCGATTGACGATATGTACGGATTACTTGTGTATGATACTCACGTGATACTGTAGCCTCTTCAGCGCGTCGGCATCTTCCGAGACTCAGCCCTACGGGCATAAATTCTTACCTAGCGAATTTGCCTGATTAAGGTAGGCAGCCATTCTTCAAACGCAATGGCTTGTGTCATCGCGATAGCCTTGAATCTGTACTTAACACGACTTCTACTATAAATTTCTGAGGTGAACATTGGCTGTATATTCCCCAATCCTCGCCATGTCTAGTGGCGCTGCTAAACGAGGTCATCTGGTTTCCCACCGATACCTCTCCTCCTGGTGTTGCGGTGGAGGTGCAGCTGAACACCCTGGGACACCAAGTAAGCCAATTCACCAGCTGGAACAAGTGCCGGAGCAACCAGGGAAACCTTCAGGTCTTCCTGTGCAATGCCGATTGCCCCAAAAAAGTGATATCTCTGGTCCGGAAGAGTCCAGTTCTTGCTCCTTCCTCGAGCGTCTGCCATTCGAGCTTCGCCTTCGCATCTACGAATACGCCCTAGGTGGTCAAACCATCCACCTTGTCCATTTAAGAAATGATAGCGTACAATGGCCATTTCAAGCCTCAAGTCCGATGATAACCAGCATGATCGGGGCGAACTGGGACCCACTGAAGCCAGACCCTTGGGAGCCTCCAATTATCTCCCTAGCCTTATTGCTCACCTGCCGTCAAATTTATAGCGAAGCTGCCGACGTCCTTTACAGCTCCAACTTCTTTGCTACCGATAATATAAGAGTTTTCATACACTTGGCCGAAAACTGCCTGTGCCCACAGCGTCTCTTGGCAATTAAACACCTACAGGTATCTATTACGTGGCGTTTCTTCCCACTGCTAGCAAGCTATACTGGCCAGAAAGGTGACTATAATGGTTACTATGATTCGGCGACTTGGCGGCGGTTTTGGCATTTGGTAGCAAATGACATGAGGCTTACCAGCTTGGGCATTGACGTTGACAGCTTTGGCGCAGAGGAGAATCTTTCAGTCGATGCCGAGTGGGTGAAGCCGATACTACAAGTCAAGGGCATCAGATATCCAAAAGTTGCAATCAGGCCAGCCGGGCGCTCCTTCGAGATGTTCCGGGAGCAAGCCGAGTCATTCCAACAGGAGCTACTCATTGCCATGGGCAGGAAACGGGACGAGATTTGATGGGGATCGATATTTGATTAATAGACTATGGTTATAGTGTTCTGGGTGCCCTTCAGCTTCATTCATCACTCACTCTAATCGCCCACGTAGTACGAAGACGGCGTCAATATAACAACTTCGAGCCGGACTGTACGATATCACTCTGCCTAAGACATGCTGGTGGAGTAATCGTTGGGGGCAGCCACAGCCCAGGAGCCGACTCCATCCTGTGAATGATTGAGGGGGGCCGTCTGTGCGTGTGATAGTGTGCATAATGTCGAACGTCTGGCCATTCCATCCAGTCTTTGTTGGCATGATGTGGAAATCTGAATTACTCCACTCATTGACAGATCGGCTTGCTTTTGGACTGGTAACGAGTATCTTGAGATTGACCAAGGTGCCATCTTGATTCTCCTGTCGCAGCTCGTCAATCATATCTCGCGGATTCTCCATGACAGTATCAATGTCGCTGCGGCGACCAGCGTTCTCAAACCAGGAGATTCCTTCAATGATGCAAAAAACAGTTGTGTTGTCGGGAGTTAAAATAACAAATTCTGAAAGAGACCGCAGAGTTGAGAAATCTCATAGTCGAAAATCTGCTTCAGCAAGCCTTCCTCGATAAATGCACAATTGAATTTAATTCTCAGAATTTGGAAAATAGAACGTCTCATTATACCTTGGGCGCCTTCCAGGCCACCTCCCGGCGTGGCGTGAATACCACAGAAGAAAGTTATCCAAACTGCACCTGGAAGACCTTCTAGGGCCTGTGTCAACAGCGCAACAGTATTCGTCGAAAGCTCCATGCCGCCCACAACATGCATTTGCGACTCGTTCGTGCTGAGCCATCGCTGAAACATCACATCTTGCATCAACCCGGCTGCTCGCTGTTGTTGAGCGGTTTTCAGTCTTTGGCCAAGTGCAGCAGATAAGAAATATCACGGATCAACATTTCATGGCCCACGTCCAAGTCATCTCGTAGTTGTCGCACGTTGACAAGTGGACCTCCTGCGCAAGGTTTGGAGGGCTATTTGGCTTTGTAAGGCCAACTGGCTGAATTCTAGTCTCTGGGAGCTTTTCGGTGTTCTTTTCTCATTCTGTCGACATGTTAGATATCGTTATGCTTCTATGGTTATGAGATGGGTAGGGTTTTTTTTACATGATGTACTCTCTGCTTAAATCTCTCATTGAGTTTAAGAGCAAATTGGCAAGGGAACTGAAAACTTTAGACGTATGCGTCTGCTCTTGAAGAAAGACATTGATATCTTGGAAAATTTGAATGTTGTTGTCTTCTAACAGCAGGGTATTTTTGCTCGATAGCGAACTCTATATTTCAGATTCTTTGGTGGAGACAATAATTACGCGCTCGCACAACTGCCTCGACTTGTCCTGTATATTAGTTGTGATCTGTTGTTCCAATGGCTCGGCGTATCTTTCTTGTTGGAAAAAGACCTTGAGGACCTTCTCTGCCTATTGTCAGCAATTACATTCCACATAATTTGAGTGGTTGAAGGTATTTCGTACTGTAAGTTGAATGGTCCCACCACTCGATCATGCCTTCAATTCCCGTCAAATTGCGATATAAAGCTCTTCAGCTTTGCCAAGAAGTCCTTCATCATGTCGATACAATTCGAGATAGCTGTGATGCGCTTCGAGAGTTCTGGGCAGCGCTGGTAAAGTTTCCAAAACGTTTGTACGAATTTTCCCACACGAGCTGCCGCCTGTCTTGTGGTCATTTTCCTTGAAGTCAGAGGGCTATCGATTGTGCCTTACTCCAAATACTAGCTTTAGCGCTCCGCACGTAACAGACGAATATTCGCCATTGGGGAGATTATCCAGCCAGGCTTGCATGGCGTTGGTAGATCCTCCAAAAGCCCGGCTCGCTGTTTGAAATGGATGTTTCCAAGATTTACCCTTCTTCTCATACTCTTTTGCCGCTCTTTCTGCTTCTTGCTGGACTTCTTGTCATGTATGTTCCCCTTGTGCATTGAACTCTTAGATTACATGATTTCTTGACCTTTCAATACAATACTGCAGGAAATTTTTGGAATGAGCTGTACAGGCAACAACACTAGATTACTGTTCGGTTTTTGTTTCTCAGTTAAATACTTCTAAGACGCATGATATACTTTACCTAGAAGAGGCATGTCTCAGAACGATAGTGGTGGTTGAACTCTCATAGCAGGTCCTTGGATCTCCCTTAATGTTCCTCTGGCCGTTAACACTGCAAGCCCAAGCAAGATCAATTCCAGAGGCACAGTGCGTTATAAATCGTTTGATCTCCTTCATATCATTGTTACAAAAATTTCCGACAGAATACATTCCCTTTGTGGTTTTGTTTTCTTGTTAGTCCTTCGAGATGTCTTCGCTGGAAAAGAATACCGCAGGGACTTTGAGTGGATCCACCATGGTACGCCGTATCGGTTCCATGCAGGAACCTTCTTCCCATCACAGCCTGTCTGCCAACCCAGATTCTGAGTTATCTGGGTTCACACAAGTTCGTCTTATTCTCCTCGCCCTTTCACCCAACTACTTAAGATCTAATCGCCTCTCAACTAGGATACAAATCACGTCCTGCCCAAGGCTGATGGAACTAAACCGAGTTCCCCCGCCAAGACTTCTTAAAACGACATGGAGCCGGCAATTGTTGAGCAGCTTAATGGAGAGAAGCTGCAAGCTTCCACAGCTAAAGACAAAAAAGCCAACGATAATAGAAAAAGCAGTCAGAAGACCGACACTGATTCTGGTGCCAGCAAAAATGATGTGAACAGTATATTCTACGCCGCATCCAGAAACCATGTCAGACAACGTTTTAAGCTTGAAGATCGAATGGAAAAGACCCCAAAGCGTCTAGAGCAGTACAGTAAATATACCATATTAATAGAAGATCGCATGCTGGCCCTTGAGAGCGAAGTTGCAGTACTCACTACCAAACCAACGCCTGCAGAGACCCGAGCAGAAGCAGCAAGAATCAAGAACAAGCCTGAAGTAGCTATATCAGAATTGAAGCTCATGTCGATAATGACTGCATGGCAAATAAAGGAAGACCCGTTCCGATGATACCTTTCGCCATTAACGTTCTTCTGGACTAGCCACACCTGCATCAGTCAGCCACCAAAACACGGCGCAAAGCTAATCAGACGATCATAATTAATGGGACGACGGCCGGAGACGACCTCGAGCTTGCGAGTAAAATGGCTCGTACATAGGATTAGGGATCTCCCAGATCGTTCACGGATTAACTCCAGGCCTGTCATCGACCTTCTCATTTCACTTTCAAAGTGGCGCTTGGACCATGTGATGGTACATCCCTTAGTCCTGCAACGGCCATTCAAGATATTGGTTCATAACGAAGATCCTATCAGAGAACATATGGCAGAGTTAAACACTAGATTCGCCCAAGGGGTTGATTCAGTACCGACAGAGGCACCGTCATCGATTTCCCCTAGTCCGTGGCTGTGCTACTACCGTCCTCGAATTACGCAGGAAACGTTACAAAAGGATTTGCTGAAGATAGGCCTAATCCAACAGAACCTACTAGCAGAGATTTCGAATAAGAATCGAAGGAGGCACCTATTCGGAGTAAAGAAGCTTTGTTGAATCTACGTTGTCTCGTCAATCTAATGGGTGATTACCTTAAACCTATCATGCACTCACTTCAAGGCAGTCTTCGCTCTGATATTCGGTTCAGCGAATTGTGGTACCTATCCAAACCAAGCCAGTTAGCATATGTCAAAGACAAAGACATTCCTCAGAAGGTTTGGAAAGTTGTTCAGACGACTGGTGAACGAAGATGTTTGAGTTCAAGGAGTGCTTCACACAAATCAGAAGCCGCCTCTAAACAACCACGTGATCCCCGACACAGCAATTTCGTGCTTGGTTGTATTATATCGATTATGATGGCGCACGTTACGGTTCAAGCATTTCCGACTTTCATATCTCCAAATTCGACAATGCCCGAGCGATACATTCACTACCAGTGTGCCCTTCTTCTGTCGCAGAAAGAGACGGCATGGTGGATAGTGAGAAGTTGGCGAAGCGAGGACGAGAGTTTATCAGATGTACTCAAAGCTGCCATCTCCATTATTCGGGACGAAGCCAGATCCGCCAACCCTGGGGAGATTATCTAAGTCATCAAAGTAACAATTATTCCGGCAGAGTCTCTAGAGTATTTTCTGAGAACATTAATAGTGAAGTCATGATTGAATACGACAGAGCATTGCAGCGAAATCCAGAATGACTTTAAGAAATTTTCGAACTTAATTCCCACAAACACGATCCCTAACAAATAGATAAAAGAGAGGTTGAAGAAGATGCAATCCAAGAAGGCCGCTTCTTTGAACGCATGGAATACGATTGGCGATGAGATATGCGTGTAGCTCATTCCAATCAAAAGCCTCTACTCCCTATTACGTGTGGTCAGGTTTCGCTACAAGTCGTTTCGAACTGTGCTAAGTGCTCGAAAGGGGATATCGGATTGACACCTAAGGAAGTAGAAAGTAAACTGGAGGCACACTTTCAGTTGGCTCAAGCACGGGACTGCGTCCTGTTGTTGGATGAAGCAGATATCTTTCTGGTTCAACGAAACAATAGGGACTTAAGAAATGCGTTGGATCTGGTATTTCTGTCCTGTCACATTTACTATACTCCGAATATCATCTCACCCTATGTCTTACTAGTCATCCTCGGGGTGTTGGAGTACTCCGAAGGTATCCTCTTCCTCAAAACAAATAGTGTCGGTGCAGTTGACGAGGCTTTCAAATCGCGTATCTATGTGCCGTTCTATTATCCCTGGCTCAATGAAGAGCAAACATACAAGATCTGGAAATCTTGACCACGTGATATAACAACTGAATCAAAGAATGTTACTGAGTTTGATACGACTGATCTACTACGTTACGCCAATACTCTCTTCCAGAACCAAGCGAACAGTACAGGAGTTTTAGGTAGTGGGCCGCGCTGGAATGGGCGGCGAATCAGGAAAGCGTTTCAGAGTGCAAGTGCCATCGCTGAATATGGCACTATGAATGGTGAGCCTGTGAAACTAGATGTCAACCATTTCCAGAAAGTCGTCGAGGCATCGGATGCCTTTTGACGATCATCTTCGACGCACGAAAAAACGGTTTAGTGATGCGGATATAACGGAAAATGATGTGAGGAGGGCAGAAACATACGGCCTTCAAGCCAAACAATCACATCTGGCGCAGCAGCAAGATTTCCCTCACCGCGACGGCAGTCCCCGATTGCCTTTCCGACGAAGCCTAAGACCACAAATGAACGCTCCCTACATGTAGCAGAACATACAGCCTACGGCCCAGCCTCAGGGGTATCCGAGTATGACTCCACCGCCAACACAACACCAGCCAGTAAGTGCATCTCACAAACCCAACCCAACAGCAGCCCTATGGTCTACCTCAACAGCAGCCTCCAGCGCTTGCGCCCATACCCACGCCTCAGCAGTGGCCCAGTACCAATTCCCCGAACCCTTCCACCCTGCAAGCTCCTTGGCAGCAACAGCCAGGCTACACCGTGCCACAGGCATTCAATTGGCGCAAGCAGGCGCTCAAAGGCAGCAATCGCAATCCGTGACTCCCCGAGCAGCAGCAGATGGGCGTTCACCAACCGCCTCAGCCCGTGCAAGGCCAGACAACGCAGAATCCGCAACCGCAGGGACAGGGATGGCAGGTGTTTGGCATAGATAGTGGTGCTTATAGGTAAAAGTAGCGGTAGGTCAAGGCCTGGTCATTAGCTGGTTTACGGGAAAGGGCTTTCGTATGGGAAAAGGTGCGAACTGGACGTTCTCTCTGGATACGTCGGGATTGCAGAGAAGGGAGTTGAAATTTTTTTTTGGGTGGTTCTTAGAACTCTTGTCCAACCCTTCCACAGTCTAAAGCATCGTTTTTCTGGCTTCCTTTTTCTTTTTCTTTTCTTCGTTCCCTCCACATCGATTCCATCTTGCGGTACGCGGTTCCGGTAAAAGTATCCTATTGAATTCCCACGACGACCACAACGATTTTCGAAACCGACGTTGCCGTGCCCAGCTACCCAGCAGCGTACACTACAGTACATACACCGCAATTTGTACCCGGAACTCTGTCGTTCATCTCAACAAAACACGCCCAGCCTCGTTCTCTCTTCTACTGTATCACAGATTGCAAAGCTACCAAGTCAACGACGAAAAAACCCTCACGCACAATCACGAAAACACCTCCAGCACTATTGACCAGAAAATTTCATCTGATTATTCCCCCCCCCCCCTTCTCCCCCTTATAGCATAACATCGACACACACTAGCCAATTCAAAGAGAACAACCCCCCAAATCAGAAGGCATATATAACACAACATAACCCCGAAACTGCAGCACAGTGCACACCCTCTCAGCTACACGCAAATATCACACTAGACGCAAAAATCACACACACGCCCCTCTCCCTCTCCCCTCTCCCCACCCTCTCCCCCCCCACCCCATCCCTCCCCACCACCCCACCCGCATCAACCCATCTCCCACCCCCACCCACCCAACCCAACCGCCCCCAACCCATCTCCCACCCCCTCCTCCCCCACCCAATCCCTCGCTTGAAACCCCCCCCCCCCCCAAAAAAAAACAACGCAAACATCGCTATCATTATCAATCTTTTCCACCTTAATTCAACAGAAGAGAAAGATAAATAGAGAGAATAACAGAATTTGTAAGATGTTAGAAGAAGAAAAAAAAAAGACGGGGATGTAAAGATGTAGATGGGTAAAAGAGTTGAGAAATTTACCCCTTTTCTTCTGCAGGGGTGGGAATAAGGAGATGGGAATGGGAATGGGGGGTAGGGGAGGGGAGGGGATACATATGTGTGCATGGCTACTTACTGCGTATCGTCTAACTTGTGCTATTTCCGAGGTCGAGGGTAGGGGAGGGTAGGGTAGGGTAGGGGGGCCATTGCAGAGCGTCGAGGGGAGGGAGGGAGGGATGAGAGAAGGTTGGGCGGGAGTGGGTGAGTGAGTGAGTGAGTGAGTGGGGATGTCGCTGGTGGGGTGGTATGGCTACGATTGGTGAGGTCCATGGGGGTGTGGATACTTTTGGGTGGATTTCTGGGGATTTTTGGGGGGGGGGGTCGAATGTAAGGGGATTGAGAGAGGATAGAGAGGATTGATTTGGTTTAGGTGGGTCTAATGGCTGATAGCGTAGGCTCTAGCCCATGAGCAGAAAACGGAGATTGTTGTGCAAATACAGATCTAGTAAAAGATTTTAACGCTCCAAAAAAGAAAAGAAAAATGCCTGAAAGCAATGATAGCATGCCGTGTTGTACATTTCAGTTCTCCTCCCCACGAGAAAGCAGAAAGAACAGTCCGAGACACCCGCAACCAAAATCGCTCGCTCGGGACGCTTGAAACAACAACAAATCGTTATCATGAATTAATCTTCCAAAAAGTCTAGGTCTTCCCGCCGCTCACCTTCCGCCACAGCTTCCGCACCCTACCGCTATTCCTGGATGGGGTGTCCCAGATATCGCGGCCGTGCGTCACGGGCGGCAGCTGTTGGAGGGCCAAGGGGTCGTCGCCTTTGGCGTACTGCACCTTTTCGGTGGCGCGGAGGTCGGGGCGGGTGAGGGTCATGCGGAGGGTCATTTCGCGGCTGCCGGAGAGGAGCTGGGCGTAGGGTTCGGTGGGTTTGAGGCCGGTGGTGAGGTTTAGGGAGGGAGGTTTTGGGTCGGTGGAGGCTTGGTTTGTGGAGGGGTGATGGTGCAGCTTGGTGGGGGTGGTGTTGTTTGAGCGGCTGTTGGACAAGTCTTTCTCTGGTAGGCTCGCGACATCGTCTCCGTCGTCGAGGGTATCGAACAGCGAAACAGTCTCGTCGTCGTAAAAGGTCAGGACGGTTGGGGCGGTTTGGTGCTGCCGCGAGAGCGAAGGTCTCCGTAAGGTATCATTCTTTTCTTCGAGAGCGGGGAATCCGAATTCGATTGCTTCATCAAACTTTTGTGCTGAAGCCAGATACACCCGTAGCTTCAGCCTGGCCTCTGGATCTTGATAATGTCTCGCCGCTGAGTCAATGGCTGCCTCGGAGCCGATCTTTGTTGGTACTTTTAAAACGGTACGGGTCCGTTCGTATTCGTCTCTTGCTGTGGGTCTCGGCAATTGCGTTGGTGGCATGTCACGTTGGAGCTTGCTCGCAGATGGCGTCAGATTCCCGCAGAAAGGCATGTTGGTCAGGGAAAGTGTCCTCCGAAAAGAGGGCTTGCGTGTTACCGCTTTTGTGGCAGGCTTGGCGGCATCCACAACGTGCCTGTGGTAATCGTCCAAGGTCAGGTCCAAGCCCGAGTCATCCTCCATCCAACGAAAGCTGTCCATCATGGAGTCATCCATGTCCACCGCTGAGTCTATATGACCTTCCGCCTTTGAGGATGAGGGACTTGTCGAGGTACCGGTCGAGTATGATGTCCGTAAAGTGGGCACGCTGCGGTTGACTGGACGTCCAAGCCTGTAGAATGCTTCGTCCGTGGCGTCCACGATGACACTCTCACAATGTCCGGCAAGAAGGTATTGCTCCTCCTTGGTAAAGTGCTTTCTTCGGACCGTCTCAGGCAGCCTTAAAAACCATTGGGCATCTGCTTGTGAAAAGTCATTCTCGGGCGACGGGGTCTTTCGCAAGCGCTGTCTCGATGGACCTCGAAAGTAACTCGAGTTACGGCTGAGGTTTGGTCTGGGTGTCGTCTTGGGCGGCCTGACTATATGGTGGGCCCGGCACGTGGAAGTGGTACGCGGCGAGGAAGATTGTGCTAGTCTCAGTCTTTCGAGTGTAGAAAAGTACTGTTGGAATGCTTGTCAGTGGGAAATCCCGACATGGAATGCAGCAAGGTCGCAGAATTCCAAACATATAGCATTTATGAAGGCAGAGAAATGTGTAAAGTCCGCGGTACCTTGCGTTTAATGACTGGAGGAAAGGTTTCGAAGTCATTGTTCTCCAATGGCTCATAGAATTTCATGACCAGATTGATTCGGAGCTTTCTTTCGCCGGCTTTTCAAATCTCCGCCCTTTTTCGTATTCTAGTGCCAGCAGGGGGGATGGGGTCCAGTCTAGTACATCAAAAAGGAGATGGGTAATGAATGCTAAAGTAGTGATGGCGAACTAAGAATATCAATCAAAATTATTGGTACGTTGTAGGTATGTATGTATGTGTAAGTTCAAATAGGTTTGGATTTGAAGGGAATGAGTTAGAAGTATTCTCCGGGCTGTTGTTGTTGTTGTTGTTTGCTGGGCCCGACTTGCGGCTGACAAGGGGAGGCCTCCATGTTTGAGAAGTTTGGGGCATCCCTTACTGTTCCAGGCTGTTGATTGAACAGCATAAGTATTTTCGGTGTGTGCTGCCGCGATAATTGCGGGATGATGAGCACGTTCTACCGAGTAAGGGTTGGGTGGCTGCTCTAGAGCATACCTTGCAAACAGGCTCGAAGCATATCAGACGCCACATGCCTGGTATGTACTCCCGTCCGTAAGGTATGCAACAATGACAAGTCTTGATCTTGGTCGTTCTAATCAGGAATGCTTCAACTCAAACTCTGGAAATTGGACGTCTGATACTGCATTCGTGTGAATGGTTACATGCCTTGATGCAGGACAGCAAGACAGCAAGATACTAGTCCTATCATCAAGGCACTACGCATTAGTCTTGCACGTCACGGCTATTTTACGCGAGGTGATCTCCACGAACTCCAAGTTGTGGGCATCTGTCGGGGGCTAAGGTCGATAATCCGTATCCGTACATGGGAGAGGACTCGATGACCTCGAGAGGCCGAATGAATACATAGCAACAGACCAGCCTTGGTTTTGATGATCCGACCTGTGAGCCGTATCTCCAAGTATCGGAGTGGTTTCAGGGCGGATCTATGTATTTCCATCGTTGACAAGCACATGGCCTGTGGACGACACAAGCAGGGATCATACATGCAGTCAGTAAGATACATGTTGGTTGCAACATGCAAGCAAGCCGTCAATGGAGCCACGTGAAGTTCGATCTACCCCGGTCGAAAGATGTCAGGTACAGACTGTACAGTACCTTGCCATCAGGAAGGAATGCTGCATGCAGTGCATGCATAAGCTGCAACTCTACCTACCTATCTTAGGTACATAAAGTACTGTTAGGTAGGTAGCCCGGGGGGTTGGTTTGTGTCTGGGCCTTGAAAGGCGGTCTGTTTCAGGCCAGGGAGGAGGCCCAGATCAGCCTAGCCTGTAAGGGACCCCAGGGATAATTCATCATTCACCGCTCCCTCGCTTATCGGCCCCCCACCCCTTCTCTAACACCAATCGGTTACTGTAATTATAAGCTGCCACCGGCTGCCAAACTTCCTTGGCAGGCACGCAGGAAACCACTTTGGACTCGACTCGACTCGACTCAACCAAAGAAACAAACGCCTTCTCGGTCAGCGACATACTCTGACGTGCGAATCCTCCGCTATCTATCCATCACTATCCCCCACTACTATCCGTTACGTCAGTCCTTTGTCATTCAAATATGAGTTTCTCGGGTCGCAAGTTCAGTATCAGCAAAGCTCCAGGAGCTAGGTATGCCGCTCAGTTGCAGAAACACTACCAACCCCCCCGTAACCTGCTACCTTACAGTACCTTGGCTGACCGAAACAGTGAAGTGAGCTCCAAGATACATCGCCAGTTCCGTAATGCCCACGAGGGACATCAGTCGCATGCTGGCTTAGACCCTTCGCGAGCATCCACCGGAGTGGTGTGGTGCACAGAGCGAGCAAACGAACATGGCTTTGCAGATAACCCCACGGCCTGGGCCAACCTGGGTCAAGGAGCGCCCGAGGTCGACGATGATATCAAAGGGAGCTTCCAGAGGCCCACGCAGATTGACATCTCTATGAATGGACGAGAGTACGGTCCCACAGCGGGCATCAAACCCTTGCGAGCAGCCATTGCCAACCTGTACAACGCACATCATCGGAAGGGCAAAGACAGCCAATACTCGTGGGAGAACGTTGCGGTCGTACCGGTATTTGCTCATGCTCGAGAACACCACTGAGTGCCACAATTCAAAGTACGTATAATGCAGCTGACATTCCCTCCGTGGTAGGGAGGACGAGCTGGACTCATCCGCATAGCGGCGGTTTTGAACAACGCCTACCTTGGCTTCTTCATTCCAGATTACACCGCGTACAACGAGATGCTGTCGCTTTTCCGAAACGTACGTCTCCCAGCCTTCTGGTTATCTCCTCCATCTTTTCACCCAAAACATGATCTAAGTCTTACAGTTTGCTGCTATTCCCTCGCCACTATCGGAAGATGATGGCTACCACATCCATCCTGACAAAATCGCCGAAGAGATCTCCCGTGGTACATCGGTCATTCTGACCTCCAACCCTCGGAATCCGACAGGGCAAGTGGTGAAAAACCCAGAGCTTGCTGAAATCCAAGACATCGCTCGTGATCGAGCGACGCTTGTCATGGACGAGTTTTACGGCGGCTACAACTACACAAGCAACTGTGACGGGACAACCATAAGCGCCGCCGATAATGTTGTAGATGTTGACGACGACGATGTTCTGATAATAGACGGTCTCACCAAGCGCTTTCGTCTCCCAGGTTGGCGTATAGCTTGGATCATTGGGCCAAAGGAATTCATCAAGGCCATTGGATCCTGCGGCTCGTACCTAGATGGTGGCGCCAATGTACCATTCCAAGAAGCGGCTATTCCCATGCTTGAGCCCGGAAAAGTGCTTACGGAGATGAAGGCGCTGCAGACGCACTTCAAGAGCAAGCGAGACTATGTTCTTGGCCGACTCAAGGAAATCGGGTTCACAATCAAAAACGTACCAGACTCGACGTTCTATATCTGGCTGGATCTTAGCGGACTACCAGAGGCAATCAACGATGGTCTGAATTTCTTCCAGAAATGCTTGGAGAAACGCGTCATCGTAGTGCCAGGAATCTTTTTCGATCTTAATCCTGCGAAGAGAAGGGACCTCTTTGATAGCCCTTGTCACCACTTTGTGCGTCTGAGCTACGGTCCAAGAATGGAGACGCTGAAGATGGGGTTGGATGGGATTGAAAGCATTGTGAAGGAGGCAAAAAGCATCAATAGAAGGTATAGTCTCGTATGGGGTTATTAAATAAGAGCACGTACTAATCCAATCGAACAGGGACAGCATTAAGGCGAACTGACCAGACATCTATGGCGGAAAACGAGACCGTACGACACGACTCATGATTATGACACCAGTCCCTCCATATACCTGGTCGCCAAATGGCGGCATGTTCCTAATCTATGGTTTGTCTGACCATTAGATCATGACACTATTCATAGCAACAAGAGGGTGTCAGTTGCGTCCAGGATCACAGCTCGTTAACGTTCTGTCATGTTTGCCAGATCGCTCTTCCTATACGCGTCATTCATGCTTTTCGTGTTATCCAAACCTTCCTACGGTAGCTTCCTTTCCCTTACACCCTCTTTAAACACAACATTATCCCCAGACATCTTTTTCCATCCCCAAACCTATCCAAAATGTGCCTACACCATGTCCTGTGCGCCTGTGATTGCAACTACTAGTTCCTACATCAATACCAGTGGCTGCAGCTATCGTGATACCCATCTCTTCCACCACCTCCCGATCCCTTGTCCTCAACACCAGATGCTAAATCAGCGCCTGATTCCATGTACTTCACACACACTCAGAAGGACGTCTGGAGGGTCCCATGAATTACTTACACTTACCGTAGGTAAGGGTTAGCACCTGCCCACCCAAGAATCAATGCGATTTTCAGCCACTCATGGAATCTTGATACGATTCTCAAAGTTACAGTTGTTTGTTAAAACATTGGAACTATCATTGAATATTCTGCACATCTGACATGTAGACAATTAGACGGTTTTTTGTTATGTGGTACGACTGTTGCATTGATGAGAAGTCGACTCTATGTATGAGAGAGCGAAAGGGGGGGCAAAGCTTCTTGCTACCTTAGGTACCTAGGTATGTATCTTTTGGGTGACGCCCAGGTGAAGCTTGCGGAACGGTTCCGCACATTATCTGGAGTAGGTAACTTTCGGAGCTTTTACTCCGACGTCGTCAACTGTTGAAATGCTCCGGAATTCATTTCCAGGTATCGTTCAATGTCCCCCCTTGCTAATGAGGAAAAAGAAATGTACTTGATTCGTAAAGGGTATCCGTACAATGAGAACATAGAGCATTGACGCTCTATTTCTGTGCAATGCGCTTCGTCACTTGAAGTTTGTTCGTGCTATATATGTCAAATCAAGGATTTCTTTTGGCAGGAAGGCCAGGACATGATCTCTGCTGATGTTGTTCTTGCGTGAGGGAGCAGAGCAGAGCTTGTTTTTTCTATTGTTGTACTTCGTTTGTAGATTAGCTGAAAGCAATGTCCACTGAGTCCCAACCCTGAGCTTCCACCGCTCGGGCTCCACCCCTCCGCCGAAACAGACGACAGCCAGCGTGTGAAATCTGCCGCAAGCAAAAGTTGGCGTGTGGTCATGCGTTGCCTACCTGTGGAAGATGTCTATTACCATCCATCTCCGATGAGAAAAAATGGTTCAGGAAAAATCCGCGGCTCGAGAACTTTGATAGCGCAAAGAGAGTCTGATTCCACTAGCCGAGAGCATAATCTGCCGACGCCTACGACTAGCTCGGCTACAGCTGCTTTGTCTGACTCTGGAATCATGTCAAACGTACTTTTCACTATCTTGACAGACAACCACTCGGGACCTAAGGGTCTCTCAAGGCCGTCGACAATATTTGCAGAAAATCAAGCAGGTCTTGGCTCTGGACTGTGGGACGTTGAGACTGAAGTTAGTGATCATGACTATCTTCATAATAAAAAGGTTTCGTCAAGCCATGGTACTTTTGAAGATGTTGAATTAGGAACTAAAATCCTACTGCTTATTCCTAGTCAAAGTCGATGCGTTGAAAGACTAAAGCAAGCAGCAAAGGTCCGCTTGCGAAACTGCGACAGCGAGGATGATGTAGGTAACTCAGTCTCCTTTCGGTTATGGAGGCCAAGTTCGGTCACAGCACTTATGAGTTGACCGCGGATATTCCACGGTCGATGCTGTACCTACCTCTATGGTTGCGATCAGACCGGCACGAGCGAATAGACAGGTCTTGACAAACCTTCGCCTCCACACATGAATCACAAAGTGAGAAGTAAGTATATCAAATATACTCTTAGATCGTTGACCCCTCCAATGCTCTCGCAGAGTTGTAAACAGTCTCCCGTACATGACAGCATCTGCATTGCAAAGGCTTCCCGAGTCATATTGTTATCAACGGGATTTCTCCGGTAAGCCCATGCCGGATAGGTCATGCAGGATGTCCCACAGATAGCAAATAGGATTCCAACAGTCTCCCAGCGGAGACGTGGTCCGGTGAATGCTTCTACCCATTTCTTATAAGCCTTGTGGATTTCAACATCAGTACGATTTAGCTGATTCCTGCATATGGTTTGTGAGACTAGATATTTGTAGGTTCTCTGAAACTCTTGGCTCCTCAAGGTGTTCCGCGAAAGCATTCCAGAGCCCTTTGTGCCAGAAATCTACTGTATGGGTAGAAAGCTTTGAAGTAGCGCTCCACCCTGCTCGAGCTTGGATGCGATGTTGCTGCTGTGCTTGAGAGAGCGAGGCGTCGGTGGCTCTGGATTAAGTGGGGGCTGAATGGGGGATGTGATACGCGAAAGGTATAATGAACCAGGTACAAGACAATGCGAGGTTTCGTGAATCTTTTGCCTGATGTGTTCAGATGCATAGTAATATTAGAATAGCCGCATAACTTGTTAAATATGGTTGGTTTGGTTGTTATAGTCAGCTTTAGCGATTATATACCTTACATATGCTACTTCTTGCCAGACTTGGATGAAAAAAATCCTGCGAGTGCTTCAAGCATGCTGCCAGTTCTACAGTATCCGACTCGGGCTTGGCTTCGCCTTTCGTAGAACAGTGAGTCTCAGCCTCATCTTTGTACCTACGCTAATTCGTAAACCTTTAGCTCTCAGCTCTATTTCTCTCCCTCACAAAGTAGATTGTATACATTTTTTCCAATGTCGAAGATGTTTCAACCGTACGGTAGAGGATCGAGATTGGGGTTGTTGGGAAAAGTCACTTGTTGGAGAGAAACGGCTGTAGCTTGGTGATGCGACGATGTTAAGGTTGTAGGTTGGCTTTACAAGAGCCTGCCGTCGTTAGGGTTGGCACGCATTAAGCACTTACTCATACAGAACGTCGAACGTGAGAACGGTTCGAACAGTACAAGTGTGCCTTCGATTGACTCAAATACCAATTGCGAAAAGCAACTTTCAAGATCATCGAGCAGAAGTTTGATTCTTTCTTTCATCTATTCAGCTACTTTGATGCAGAATCTTTAAAGAATCAATTTTGTTTGATTTCTGTGAGGGAACTTTATAGCGGGGGGTATGAACGATACTTGATGATAATCTTGAATAGTCGAAAAGACATCTATGATGAAACGACCCCACTACTGTGGTATCTGGGCAAAAAAAGTTTATGCTTTACCATTCATTTTTAAAACCTCATACTATTAGGGAGCTTGGCCCCAACCAACCGGTCAGAAAGGCTGCACCCGGCAATTATATTAATTTTATTTATAACAAAATGAAAATGTTAATATATATATAATAAACAATGATAAATGTTTTTAAAATGAAATACAAAATATTCACGTTATCGTAGAGTTGAGCTGATCTACGGAGTACAGAGTTGAGTTATGTAGTAGCCTTGTAGCTCACAGGGTGCAAGGCTGCAATTTGCAAAGCTTTCGAAAGAGAACTTCGTTTCCTGATTCATTCATTCATTCAATTTACTTTACCCACGCAGACCCTCGGTTAGCTATGCAGGCAAAACATTCAAGCAGCTCAGCAATTGATTATACTACTACCTGATGAAGTGTAGATCTGATAATTGTCTAAAGGTGTGTTTTCTACAACAGAAGGCTATGTTTCCTGCCGCAATTGGCGCTAGCCCCAACTAGGCTAGCGTGCGGTGTAACGATAAGGTACTGCAACTCCCGTCCGTACTATGTTCCTAATTGGACGACTACACCTCCTGCTCCTACTATTGCTCCGACTACATACAGCTTCTATTGCTTCAACACTAGGTACATACGGTGTGCCTCACCTCCGCTGTAGCCTACCTACATACTTGAATTGACACGTACCGTCGTCGTACCTGTTTACACCCTACCTACTCCTCCACAACGTTACTTAGTCGTGTACATAAAACGACGCGTAAGCTTTCTTAATAATTAACCATTTTTCGCACTCGAATTACCAGTCATAAAAGCAACACGGATTCCCTGAGGAGTTCTCTGGGGGCGAAAGATTTCTACTGGCTCACCCCATTCATTAGATTTCTAGGATGCTTTGCTTTTCATTAGTTTACACCACTATTATCTATTCTCGTGTTCGCTCTATTTAGTTTAACCCTCACTTTGGTGGATTTTCAGGCAATCTCTCGAGCATTCATCACTATCCTACATCCCCTTGGTTTTTCTAGCCTTCGTTTGATACCCGAGTCATAAACCCGATCAATTTGTGATTCGGGCGTGAAGATGGCGCAGAACACCACTCCAGCATCCCAAAAGAATATCGTCATCCTCGGCGGTTCCTACGGCGGCGTATCTACTGCCCACTATCTCCTCAAGCATGCTGTCCCCCACCTGCCCGACAAAGAGTCGTACCAGGTCGTCATTGTCAGCGCCTCGTCGCAGGCCATGTGCCGACCCGCTTGCCCTCGTGCGCTGATCTCGGACGACATGTTCCCACAAGAGAAGCTCTTCGTAAACATCCCGAAAGCATTTGAACAGTACCCCAAGGGCAGCTTCCGCTTCATTCACGGCACAGCAGCAGAGCTTGACCACACAAACCGAACTGTCTCCATCAGCTTAGCGATCGGCAACACCGAGAAGATCGATTTCTACGCTCTCGTTATCGCCACCGGCGCATCTACGCCTTCTCCCCTGCTGGGTCTAAACCGGGACGAAGATCACCTACGAACGAACTGGACCGCATTCCGGCAAGCACTGCCGACTGCAAAGAACATCGTCATTGTCGGCGGAGGTCCTGCAGGTATCGAGACAGCCGGTGAACTCGGCGAATTCCTTAATGGCCGCGCCGGTTGGTTCAGCTCGAAGTTAGCGAACCCCAAGGTCCCTATTACTGTCGTGAGCGCCGGCTCAAAGATACTGCCCGCCCTCCGACCCACCATCGCGAAGAAAGCCGAGGAATATCTCGCCAAAGTCGGCGTGACCGTTATCAAGAACGCGCGAGTCAAGACCGTGACGCCACATGGCGCAGGGACAGACAGAGCCACGACCAAGGCAACGCTGACACTCGAGGATGGGAAGACGCTGGATGCCGACCTCTACATCCCCGCGACCGGCATGAGACCAAACACCGGTTTCATCAACGAAGCGCTCCTAACGACAGACGGCCGTGTCGACACCAACGCCTCGACCTTGCGTGTCGATAAGGCCGGGCCACGCGTCTACGCCGTCGGCGATGCGGCATCGTATGCACGGCCTGCCATCCATCTCATCCTCAGCGCCATCCCCGTCCTCTGCGCAAACATTAAGCGCGATTTACTGCTGGCCTCTGGGGATGAGAAGAGCTCCGTTGGTGGGGACCGGGTGTTCAAGGAGGATACTCGCGAGACGCAAATGGTGCCGGTTGGAAAGAGCATGGGTGTTGGCGCGGCAATGGGGTACCAGTTGCCCAGCTTCATGGTGTGGCTGATCAAGGGGCGGGACTACTGGTTGTGGACGACCGGGGGGCTATGGAGTGGGAAACAGTGGGCCAAGGAATCGTGATGAGGATGATTTTCCGAAGAATTTCCAAGCTATTCGGAGGTAGGAGATAGACGAGTAGGTCCTGGCAGTTTAAACCCGGTCAGTGGGCCTGGTGGATGCCATCTAACTTGGCACGCCACCAAACACGGGATGCTGCAATACCGCATGGGATACAAGCTCTCAAGCTCGATAGTCGAGCACGAGCTTGGTGGAATCGCCTTGGCTTTCCCATTCTCTGTGTTGTTTTTTCCTGAGCTCTAGATTAGTGGATTTCTTTTTCCAGTGTCATCCTCCTAGCGGGCGTGGGTAGTAATGATAAAAGGCAAAGCGAAGAATCGCATTTGATTGAATATCGGCTCATGTCTGGATCTTGGATGGTGCATTGGCCACGTACTCTTGCCTGGTATTTTCTATCTAGCAATCTGGTTGGTTCACCCACTCGATCTGAACCCCTTCCCTGGACCGGCATCACCCAGCGTTCCACCGGAGGAGTCCTCATCATCCCATCTTTCCAGTTGCACCCGCTATGTTGTGCTGGAGCCCATCTCACACGTGGCAATCAGTACGCATCGAACGGAATTCCTTAAGCACGCTCATCTTAACAGCCGAAGTCAACAGACAGGAGACCGCCGTGCCCGGGCCTTTTCTCGACTCATCGACCAGACTTTGCGGTAATATGTCCACGGCCTGAAGGGTATGCTTTCACCGAGTCAAAATTGGACCACTCCATTGATTTCTTCCTTCCCAGCAACGGGACCGTCGATCTCCCTTTCACCAGGGGGTACATCGTCGGCTCCAGTAGACATAACCTCATCATCCTCCGTTGCTTGCCCACAGAGATTTTGGATCTCCCTGCCAGAAGGCACATCGTCCCGCCTGAGGGCTTTACCATAGCGTGGTGGGTTGGAGACAGCCTTAGGATTGAGGGACTGCCTTTGTCCGAAACTGCCCACTTGTGGCTGCTGATGGCTTGTCCACAAGGGCTAGGAGCCTTGCCGGGCTCATTTCGCCTGGGTATGCGGCGAAGAAGTTCCAGCGCCCTTCTCTCGCAAGTTAACCCAGATCCAAGGCACACACTGCCACTAACGCCTTCAGTTGTTGGAGAGAACGCCGGCCGCATCGTCATGAGGAATTTTCTTGATTGGACAGGTGGGAACGCGTTGGACGTCGCCCAGGTAGAGCCTGCGCCAACGCAGCTCACTGGGGCCATCGTCATCGTGGCTGTGACAATGGTGCAACGCCGAGGACGAGCAGACGAATGATTTGAGCTCCGGTGCTCGTGTCTCAGCTAGTGTGACAAGGCTCAGAGAGCGGATCACTATCAGAGTCTCGGGGGAATCGAGGCCAGAGTGGGAGATTGAGGGTTCTGGGCTTCAAACCAGGCCTGCCGCAAGGATTCTCAGTCGCGGCGGGGCTGACGACAGTGCCGTGGGTGGGAGGGGCCCGAGCGATGAAAGGAAGCTGTTGGGGAAGAATTAGAGAGGAAGAAGACCGAAAGACGGGGGCGCGGGCACGGTTTATGAAGTAATCCACAGACTACGCGGTAACGCGACGCGCTGATGACGTCAGATCGATTTTCAGAAGCTTGCTACGACAGTACGACCTACCGTAACAACGTTATCTAGATCCTTTATAATGGCAGCTACCATTTCCAAGAAGCGGACTCTAGACAGCTTCTTCACTCCAAAGTCTTCAAAGAAAGCTCGTCTTATCGAAGACATTCACCATGAGCCTGCCAACACAGCCGAAAATCAATTGCAGCCATCATCCCAGCACTCTACTTATCCCTTCCCAATCCCTCACCTCCGACCCCAGATCACCAACGAACTATCCGCAATCCCCGCATCGTCCGGTAAAGAAATAAATAACAAGCCCGACCTCGACCTCCTCTACTTCCAACCCTACATTTCCAGAAAAATCTCAACTCCCCTCTTCAACTTCCTCCGCTCCTCCCTCTTCTTCTACAGAGTAAAATACAAGATCAAGCGCGGCGCCATCGAAACCGAAATCAACACTCCCCGCTACACCACGGTCTTTGGTGTCGACTCCACCTCCCTTTTTACCGCCGATGGCGCCCTCATCGACTCCATCACCAAATCTCCCATCCCATCTGACCGCTACAGTACGTGCCAACCTCGTCCCATTCCTTCATGTCTCGACGAGCTCCGCAAGCTCACGGAAGATTGTACGGGCGCAAGCTATAATTTCTGTCTCGTAAATTATTACGCTTCCGGCGTAGATAGCATCTCCTACCACAGCGACGACGAGCGCTTCCTCGGCCTATCGCCCTCAATCGCTAGTCTCTCCCTCGGCGCCAACAGGGACTTCTGCATGAAGCACAAGCCCGTCCCTCCTTCGACTAATATGCCACCACCGTCCGCAACGCCATTGTTATCCAAGCACAAGGACAGCGACAAGCCGCTCAAGCTACCCCTTACGAGCGGGGATATGGTGCTGATGCGAGGGAGTACGCAGGCCAAGTGGCTACATAGTATCCCTAAGAGAAAGGGCGCCGAAGCGGACGAAGGGAGAATTAACATCACGTTTCGGCGGGCGCTGGAGAAGGGGGGAACGGAGAATTATTATCGGTATAATGTGGGGAGCGGGGTTGTTTGGAAGTGGGATGGGGCGGCCGGGGAGATGAGGGAGTGGGTGGGAGTAAAGGAGGTTGAAGTTTTGGGGAGGTGAGAGGTGCTGACGGAGCTGTTCATCTCCATTGGGAAGCTGTTCTGGTCTCGACTGTGGAGGTAGGGGGTTTGAGGGGTTTCTGGGGCCTAGGGGGCGAACGGATGAGGTCGGGCGCGAAGAAGAGAGCCGACGGTCTCAATTATGATGCGTATTACGGCAAATGATCAAGTGCTGGTGGAAGTTTGTTGAGTGAAATAGTTGAGGGAGGAGGCCTCATGGTGGTGGCGCAATGGGTGGGGGGTTGCCAGAGGTTTGGTGGTGGTGGTGGTGCGTAGGGCTGTGGACCATAGATGTCGCAACCTTAACACAGACACACTTTTCAGGGACATCGTCCCTCGTCTCGCATTGCACCTTGGATTTGGGTGAGTTCAATGGCTATCCAAAGTCAGTGGAGGTAGCTCCCGTCACTCTGCTTAGGCGCTACTCGTCCTTAATTGATACTGCTCACCACTGCTCAGTGCGTTGTTTACTATGCTCTGGTGTCGCTGATGATATTGCTACTTCCATTTTGGTGTGTTGAGTGTAGAATCGTCTAATACCTTTCGCTGGGAGGCATCTGTTTATAAAAGAAGCAGCACGTGCAAGTTGTTGTCGCAAGAGTGAACAACTAATACTGCAAATTGCTTGAAGATAACGCAGTCCTGAGCTGCTGCCTCCTTCCTACCATGTACCTTTTGAAGAGACATGGAAATAACTTCGCAAACTGATAGTGATGTCTTGATGATCGGGCCCTCCTGTCCTACTTCAGCTGGCAAAACTACTCTCGCACATCTCCTCAGACACGTAATTCCCAGTATCACTCTCATCCTACACTTCGATCTGACTTTTGCGAGGACTTCGAAGACTTTACCTACCGTCAATGGCTATCTTGACTGCGACGGACCCCAGGGCGCTGACTTCTTCGCATGGTCCAAACACTCGACTACATCAAGACCAACTCCGGAAAGACGCCGCCCGACTTCGGGAGCCGGCAGGCTGATGTGTTCCCAGGCCAGGAAGAAAGAGCGCTGAAATTGGTACCTCCGACTAAAGCTGATGGAGCTATGCGAGAAGGCCAAAAAGGTCCGGCTCGGCATTGGGTGCTTCGAAGCTTGTGATTGTGGACGGTTTCATTCTTTACAATGTCGAGAAATACGGAGAAGAGATTGGATGCAAGGTTGTTCTTACGGCTGATCTACGACACAGCGAAATATAGAAGGATGACGAGGTAGGGCTATGGGCTGGAGGCGAGACCCGAGGAATTTTGGAAGACGGAGGATTACCTTAAAAAGATGGTATGGCGGAATTACGTGGCAGAGCATGCCGCATTCTCCGAGAACGAAGATGTTGAAGGCTCTCCGGACGAAGCGAAGAGCGCGATGGCTGGCATTGAGCTGCAGCCAGCGCTCGTCGTTGATGTGGAGACTACGTTATCCTGGGCAACTGACGCTATCATACGCTCATTGGAGCATAAGCAATGACACCCTAGCGGTTGTGGGAGCCCTCGATACCTCCCGCTTGAGTCGACGGTACAGCCAGGGAATGCCAAGAACACATGAGTTTGGTGGCAATTAGTAGGTACCGTGATATCACTAAGTTCAAGCATTTCATTTTTTGTATATATGAGCATTCTTGGCCGAAGCATGGCATTGATCGTGTCAGTCTTATCCATGAGCTCAGCGTCGCCTCTCTCTAAGTGCTTAGCTGCTCCACTTGCCTTTGTCATTCGGGCTCGATAATTTTGTGCATTAAGGCCTTGCTCGAATACTTTATAGCGAGCACATCTCGCGCTTCTTTACGAGCCTATCATCTCCTGATTGACTTTACGAGAACTTTCTGATCAGTTGATCTTTCGTGTGGCAATAAATGCCATCTCACAAGACCAGAAGTTCTTACTGGGTTGCTCCGTTATGAGAACCTGGATCCCTATCACGGTTTGGTCGACACGGGTCTAATGAATTGCGGGAGGAAACGGATTAAGAGAAAGCCTTGAACAAAACGAAGTTGACTGAGCATATACAATGCGCTAGTGGCCTGGACGTCAATGTCGAGAACTTCCATCTCAGTCAAGCACAGGGCCACCTGTTCTGCTTCGCACGAGTACTACTGCCAGTCAAGTCTTGATATCAGGACGGGACGAGCGGTAGTGTGGACGAAGGCGATGGCAATATAACGAGGGCTTTGAAGAAGATAGAAATAGCGGCAAGACACTGCTAGTTGTAGCGCACAGGAAGCCTTGGATGGAGTCCTATGACCGTTTAATCGTGTATCACGGAAATGAGGCAGGGAAAACCCGAGGAAAAAAGTGGCAGGGTGGTTTTGGATCTGTACTGTTGTGCCCGTTGCGTGGGATGGGGGATGCGACGGAGGGGGTGAGGGGGTTGGCTGTTGGGGTGGGGGGCGCCTTGGAGATGTAGAGGGAAGGAGAATGGTGGGTGAGACTGAGAATGGTATGCTTGACTATTGGTGAAGAACGGGGGGTTACGCATCTAGACTCTATCGCGTACGAAAACAGCTTCGTTTACTACGAGGAACAGTTAACCAGGTACTACAGTATCGTGACAGCGCCCCTGATGATTCTTCAAGAGAGTATAAGAGGGCAATGTGTAGTTTTTTTTTGGCAAAGGCGGTTGCTTATGTAGATGGGTAAAGTAGATTTACGGGTTTGGGGAAACGGTGGGGATGTGAGATGGTGAGATTTGGATGAAGGAGGAAAGTGTGAGTGGAGATGGAGATGGGGATATGGGGGTGGTATGAGAAGGGGTTAGGATGGTTGTGTTTGATTTTGGGATATTTGCCTTCTGCGCCTCTCACTCTCAGCACTCTCAACATGGAGCAAAGCAAGCAGCTCAAACATCAAATAAGCCTCATCACATCTACCTCGAAAGTGCAATATCATCTATGCGGAGAATCATTTTGACGGTTTCCGCCGCCAACTCCACCGCACTCGTGCTCACCAGCAACGGCTGCAACACATTCTCATCCGCAATGTTGTTCTTCACCCCCCCACTCCTGATACTGACACCCGCATTCTTCTCCCCAAATTCATGCCTATGCCTCAAGTCCGTGACGACCTTGATGCTGTTGAGTCCCGCGTTTTCGGCCAGTGTGGTGGGGATCACTTCCATGGCGTCGGCGAAAGCTTTCCAGCAGATGGCTTCGGTGCCGGTGAGGCTGCGCGACTGGTGGCTTAGGGCGTTGGCGATGGCGATTTCGGGCGCGCCGCCGCCGGCGATGAGGGCTTTCTTTTTGACTAGGCATCGGATGACGCAGAGAGCGTCGTGGAGGCTTCGCTCGGCTTCGTCAAGGATGAGAGTGTTGGCGCCGCGGCAGACGATCGAGACGGTTTGTCCAGCACCTTTGTGCGTGACGCCCGTGACTTTGACGATACGCGAGCCTGAGGCCTGGGCTTCTTCGATGAGCTCGGCTGAACCCAGCTTGTCCTCTGTGAAAGAATCAATGTCTGCTATTGGTTTGCAGCCGGTGCTCTAAGAAATGTTAGTTGTCTATTTCAAGATGATTGGGAGCCGAAGGTCTACTTTGCATATAAATTCTACTTCATCTCTTTCTATATCCTTGACTGCTAGGATGTTGAGCTTCGCCAGGAAGTGTAGACTCAGGTCGTTGACGGCGTCCCTCAGGATAGACTTTTGTATTAGTAAGACATTACACTTGGCTTTCTTTATCTTCTTGACCAAATTTAGTAGATAAGTCCGTTCTTCCTTCAATATCTTATCCATTTGCCGATAATCATTGACAACTATTTGGTTCTCCATCTAAAACCTGTTAGACCAAGAGACGGTAATGCAATATAGAAACGTACATCCGGTTTGGGGGGGCTGAGCTGGAATTGGATCAAACCTATCCGTGCCTTCTCCATTCTTGCTGGCCCGCCTCCACTCTTTACTACTGGTTGATTCAATACCAGCCCATCAATCATTTCACTGTCCTCGATAGTGCCGCCTACTTTCTTGACGATCCTAATATTTTTTAGATCAACGTTATCTGCAGTTTTCTGATCGATAGTCCTGAGCACAGCATCGACAGCGATGGGTCCTAGAAGATTTGAATGTTGGGAAACGATTTTCGAGGACAGAGATGTAGAAGCGGCCTGTAAAAGCGTAGCTCGATCAGATAGAGATATGGGATGCGACATGCCCTCCAAAACTTTGACCGCTGCTGCTGCTGCTCGTTGAAAAGATTCCGAGATAACTGTAGGGTGTATGCCTTTGGCAAGTAGTCTATCTGCGGCACCAAGTAGGCTTCCGGCAATTACCACTACAGAGGTTGTACCGTCTCCAGCCTCCACGTCTTGAGCTGCACTGAGGTCAACAAGCATCTTGGCTGCCGGGTGCATGACCGCCATATCTTTCAGCATCGTGTTGCCGTCATTTGTGATTATTGTCTCCCCTTTCCCCGTCTGTATCATCTTATCCATACCTCTTGGTCCAAGTGAAGTTCGGATTGCATCTGCGACTGCTCGAGCGGCCATTATGTTGGCGTTCCGCACCGCCATGGGCTTCTCCTTGTCCTTGAAGGCATTGTTGCCAGAATTTGCAGAGGCGGTGATAGCCATGATTGGAAACAATGTGGAGAACTAACGGGTAAACCTAGTAGAACAGTTTAACAGAGTCGCAGTCTAGGTAGGAAGCTCAAGCAGGAGCTATGTATGAAGAAGTCGAGGCGATGAAGGACCGCACGAAATGAGGTTTCGAAGACGATGACTTAGCGAGGCAAACCGTACTAGATTAGTGCCCATCAAAGTAGGAAAAATCCTTTTGTAAGAAGCTTACCCAATTGTTTCTCATACACAAAATACGATATTTTGACGCGTCTGCAGGCGCGGCGCTACCCTCGGCTCAACCCGAGAGCTCTCGCTGACAATCAAGAGCCATCATCACCAGCAAAACAAAGGTAGCTTCATCACTTCACTACAAATACGTCTCGATTATCCCTTTTACACTCGACACCGTAAGCATCTCTGTACAGCTAGATTGCAAAGTAAACGACTAGATCATCGGAATGCCAAGCGCTACGGGCCAGAGCTGGGAGAAGTACCAGAAGGAGTTTGCAGACGATGAGACGCCCGAGAAGAAGATAACACCGCTATCAGACGAGGATATCCAAGTGCTTAAGACCTATGGCGCTGCTCCTTATGCTGCTGCGTTAAAGCGGCTAGAAAAAGATATCAAGGAGAAGCAGAGCAGCGTTAATGAAAAGATCGGTAAGTCTACAAGGGACGATCAACTTCACTGCGAGGCTATTCCAGGCTAATACGAGTCTTAGGCGTCAAGGTACCATAGACTTACAAGTTTCTAAGTCTCATCTACTAACAAGAACCAGGAATCAGATACAGGTCTAGCGCCACCACATCTGTGGGATATCGCTGCAGACCGACAACGGATGCAGGAAGACCACCCCCTACAAGTCGCTAGATGTACAAAGATAATACAGGACGAGAAGGACTCAGAGAAGAGCAAATATGTCATCAATGTGAAGCAAATAGCGAAATTCGTGGTAAAGCTGGGAGAGAGGGTCAGTCCGACGGATATAGAGGAGGGCATGCGGGTTGGGTATGTCACTCCTAGACGCCTCCAAGTCAAGTACACCACTAAGTCCTACCCTAGCGTCGACCGCAACAAATATGAAATCCTCCTACCCCTGCCCCCGAAGATCGATCCGAGCGTTACGATGATGACTGTGGAGGATAAACCTGATGTTACCTACGGTGATGTTGGTGGTTGCAAAGATCAAATCGAGAAGATCCGTGAAGTTGTCGAGATGCCACTGCTATCTCCCGAACGATTCGTCAGCCTGGGAATCGACCCTCCCAAAGGTGCACTTCTATATGGTCCCCCTGGCACCGGGAAGACGCTCTGCGCTCGTGCGGTTGCCAATCGTACTGATGCTACCTTCATTCGGGTGATAGGCAGTGAACTAGTACAGAAGTACGTTGGTGAGGGCGCTAGGATGGTCCGAGAATTGTTCGAGATGGCCAGAACTAAGAAGGCTTGTATCATCTTCTTCGATGAAATTGATGCCATTGGTGGTGCTCGGTTCGATGACGGCGCGGGTGGAGACAATGAGGTCCAGCGGACAATGCTGGAGCTTATTACTCAACTCGATGGTTTCGATTCGAGAGGGAACATCAAGGTCATGTTTGCAACCAACAGACCTTCGACTCTGGATCCCGCGCTTATGCGACCCGGCCGTATCGACCGGAAGATAGAATTCTCACTACCAGATCTCGAAGGTCGGGCGAACATTCTTCGTATTCATGCCAAGAGCATGTCTGTTGAGAGGGATATCCGATGGGAGCTGATCTCAAGGTTATGTCCCAACAGCACCGGTGCTGAACTTAGGAGTGTGGCTACAGAGGCAGGAATGTTTGCAATCCGTGCAAGAAGGAAGGTTGCGACGGAGAAGGACTTCCTGGCGGCAGTGGACAAGGTGATCAAGGGGAATCTAAAGTTCAACTCGACGGCTACATACATGCAATACAATTAAGATGATCGTTAAGGGGATCGCCATTGCACGGGCGTTCAATGGAGCAGGAGCATTTGGCGATCAATCAGAGCACCGGCTTTGTGTACATTAGATGGCGCTTCTCAGATCGCCACAACAGTGTCATTAATACCAAGCGTTAACCATATCTAACGGTCAAATGATGAAAGCAGAGCACCGGTAGTGAGGAGACACAGAATTGAACTGCCTGATGCCCTAGCAATGGCTTCCTCTTTGGTAAGCAAGATCGCTCATTGGCAGAGATAGCCGAGGCTGAAGGCGAGCATTAGCGCCGATTGCCTCACCGTATGATTATCCGAATGTCGTTGATGCATTTACGCCTCCGCAGTCTATTGTTTCTTTCTTTTCCAATTGGCAACATTCAACCTCTCTCCTTCTTCATCCCACCTCACACTGACTGGTCGCCCACTTTAACCTCTATATCATGATTCACTCTGGTCTGCGGAGCTTTGGCTCTGCACCAAAGGTCGGAGAATTGCATATACATCTAACACGGAGGGGCAACCGACTAACAGGACTCCACAGATATTAAGGGCAACTCGTCAGAGCCGACTGTTCTCCACCACAAAGCCTGCTGGTAACGACCCATCTCTCGACTTGTTAAGCCAATCACTAACCTTATATCCAGCCCGAATAATAGCCAATCAGCCATTACGGGCAAAGGAAGCCTCCCCATTCATCAACAACAAATACCCCATTATAGTACGCCTGTCGTACACCACACCTGGTACAGATGGTCTGATAAATTTCCCGTAGGATCATGAGTACGATGCACTCGTTGTGGGCGCCGGTGGCGCTGGTCTACGTGCCGCCTTCGGTCTAGCGGAGGCAGGGTTCAATACAGCGTGTATATCGAAGCTGTTTCCTACGAGAAGTCACACGGTTGCGGCGCAAGGTGGGATAAATGCTGCGCTCGGAAAGTGAACCTTCCAGCCCACTACCCGAATGCCATACTTGACACTGACGCGTCGGCTACAGTATGCACGAAGACGATTGGCGGTGGCATATGTACGATACAGTAAAGGGTTCTGACTGGCTTGGTGATCAAGATGCGATTCATTACATGACAAGAGAGGCCCCAGCCAGTGTCAGAGAATTGGAGAGTTACGGATGCCCTTTCTCGAGAACAGATGACGGCAAGATGTAAGGATAGCGGATGATTACCTTAGTGATGTCGTACACTGACTTTTCATAGTTACCAGCGGGCTTTTGGTGGTCAATCGCAAAAGTTTGGAAAGGGAGGCCAAGCATACCGATGCTGCGCGGCTGCCGACCGAACAGGCCACGCTATGCTCCACACGCTTTATGGCCAATCCCTACGGCACAACACCAATTACTTCATCGAATATTTCGCGTTAGATCTCATCATGGAGGATGGTGAGTGCAAAGGGGTCATTGCCTATAACCAGGAAGATGGCACGCTACATCGTTTCCGCTCACATAATACCGTACTGGCTACTGGGGGATATGGACGTGCATACTTTAGCTGTACGTCAGCCCATACATGTACAGGAGATGGTATGGCAATGGCTGCTCGTGCTGGTCTCCCGAACCAGGATCTAGAATTCGTCCAATTCCACCCCACTGGTATCTACGGTGCTGGTTGCTTGATTACCGAGGGTTCACGAGGCGAGGGAGGATACCTACTAAACTCGGAAGGTGAACGATTCATGGAACGCTATGCACCTACAGCCAAGGATCTTGCCAGTCGAGACGTTGTCTCGCGATCAATGACCATGGAGATCCGTGAGGGACGGGGAGTTGGCCCAGACAAAGACCACATATACCTTCAATTAAGCCACCTACCCCAGGAGGTCCTCCATGAACGTCTCCCAGGAATTTCTGAAACAGCATCGATTTTTGCTGGCGTCGACGTCCGCAAACAACCTATCCCCGTCCTCCCAACGGTCCACTACAACATGGGCGGTATCCCTACCAAATATACTGGTGAGGTCCTTACTGTTGATGGAAACGGCAAGGACAAAGTCGTCCCCGGCCTGTTCGCTTGCGGTGAAGCAGCTTGTGTCTCGGTTCACGGTGCCAATCGTCTAGGTGCAAACTCTCTCCTTGACCTCATCGTCTTTGGCCGCGCCGTCTCTCACACCGTCCGCGACAATTTCGAGCCCGGCATGCCCCACAAGGAGATGCGTGGTGATGCAGGCGCCGAGTCCATCAGCGTGCTCGACAAAGTCCGTACCGCTGACGGGCCGAAGAACACCAACGAAATCAGAAGCGCCATGCAAAAGGTCATGCAAACCGATGTCTCCGTCTTCCGCACTCAAGAATCACTCGACGAGGGCGTGCGTCGGATCAAAGACGTCGATAGCTCCTTTTCCGAAATCGGCACCAAAGACCGGAGCATGATCTGGAACAGCGACCTCGTCGAAACGCTCGAACTCCGCAATCTCTTGACATGCGCCGTGCAGACGGCTGAGAGCGCGGCGGCCAGGACCGAGTCAAGAGGCGCGCATGCCAGAGAAGACTTCCCAGAGAGAGACGACAAGAACTGGACGAAGCACACGCTTAGTTGGCAGAGGACACCGCAGGATAAGGTGCAGTTGGAGTACAGAGCTGTGAATAGTCATACGTTGGATGAGAATGAGTGTAAGAGCGTGGCGGCTTTTAAGAGGACGTATTAGAGTGGGGGCGTATTTTTGATTCGGTGGTATTTTGTAGGTAGGTTTGTATATAGCTTTATTCGTGCTGTTCGTCATTTCTTGGGTGTGTAAGTGTACAAAACTTGCCGTTGTAAGAAGTTCGAAGAAGTGATAATCGGTGTTGTGAGTCGATGAACTTTCTTAACGCTTATATCCATTTGGCTGAGAAGTTCGTTTCGTTTCAATCCCTTTCAATCCGTTCCATCACAACAGCCAAACCATCTTCACCAACACCTCAGCTCAGCTCAGCTCAGCTCAATCCAACTTCTTCAAACCCTACTCAACGTCCTCGTCTCAACTTCTTGCCGCAAAAGTGTGAGTAGGGGTGCGCGAGATGGGGCTGCGATGGGGGGTTGAAAAGGTTTGGATGGGTTGATTTGATGTTTTCGTTGGCTTGGTTGGTTGAAAAGGGGAGATATGTAATGGTGAGTTGGGGAGCGGGAGGAGGAAGGGATGAATGGGGGGGAAGAGTGTGAAGGAAGGAAGGGTGTGGGGGTTAGGTTGTCGCGATGAGTGAAGTACAAGGGGGGGACGTTTTGTTAGAGATGGGATGGAGTTTCTTGTTCTGCATCATTGGGCCGCCATGGATGGTTCTTGGCCAGCCAGCGATAGACTCGAGGTTCAGTACATTGTGTTTAGTTGGCGTTGTCCCGGTTTTTGCCTTCGACATGTTGCAGCACATATACTGTATTCTGTTCGGTCCAATAGATCACCACCTTTGTATTGCTCGGTACTTGATGTGGAATTATGATAGCTACAAGGAGAACCAAACGAAATAGCCATTTGCTCATAGCTGATGCTCCAAATTACCCCCATGAAGTCCCCAAACAGTTCGCTCCGCTTACTTTGACCAAAAAGTAGTTTGTACATTGGTGCGATTGCTTTGACAGTGTGATTATAATGTAAGGATATGGGAATCACAGAGATGGAATCGGACTTGATGGACACAAGGCGCAAGCTCAGACACACAGCACTCAACCATCTATCCGAGGTATACAACGGCGATGAAAGCGCTGAGCACGAATGCCAATGGGCTTCCAAGACCAGCGGCGCTGCTGGGGGCCTTGGTCGGGCTTGCGCTTGGGGCCTTGGAACCAGAGGTGGAGCCGCCGGAAGTCGTTGCCGAGGAAGATGTGGTGGCGGTGGAAGTCAGGGTGGCCATGCTCATGGTGGTGTTGCGGCTCATGGGGATGCCGGTGCCGGCGCTGGCAGAAGCACCAATACCAGTTCCGACAATACCAGTGCCGACGATGGCGGTGGTGGTGGCATTGTAGCTTGGCATGGTCGTGGTGGTGCTGTTCTGGGTTGAGGGTAGGGGAACGGGCACGACAGGGGTGACGGACATGGAGGAGCTGTCTGTTGAGGAGGCGCTGGATGAAGAGGACGAAGACGAGGCTGAGCCGCCGCTGAGGCTGAATAGGCCGGAGTAATTGACCGCGCTGGTGCCTTGGGTGATCTTAAGCGCGTAGTTTTCGCCGCTTGGGAGCGACTTGGAGGGTGTCCATGTGTAAGAGTTGCCGGACGCAGAGCCTGATGAGCGAAAAATCAGTACAAGGGCAAACTTGTAATAGCTAAACAGGTGCACCACTCGGCTTAGAGCTGAGGATGGCTTACCTGTGACGATTTGAACAGTCTGGAGATTGTTTGCGGTGCCTTGCTGAAGAATGATGGTCACAGCCTGTAACAGTAGACGATTAGCGCTGTTTGTTGGCGTTGGGGTGCAGTATGATAGTCTTACAGTACCATCACCACCGGTCCATTTCAGTTCAGTGGAGCTACCAGCAGTCACTGAAGTTGGAAGCGTAGTGAAAGCAAGCTTTGTCGTCTGCGCAACGGCTGCGACAGCAAAAGATGCGCCGACAAGAAGAGCTTTTGCGAAGTACATATTGACGCTGTTGGAATTGGTAGATGGCAAGGTAGATTTAGGTTAGATTAAAGAGTTTTAGAAGAGGTACGAGACTGATAAACGAGTGGCAGTCTTGTGAAGGTAAACGAGTGTCGATTGTTGTCTTGGAAGGTGAAGCAAAGCGTGGGGGAGTAGAAGAAGAAGAAGAAGAAGAGGAAGAGAAGGAGCTTCTCGAGAAGGGGGGAGATTCGGGGCAAATCAAATTTGCGACGGCGCGTGAACATTCAGCGTAGGTTGCATATTACTTGCCACTTCAGGTATAGCCGACTCGTTTCAGGGGTCCAATCAAAGTCGAATCACATGATCCTATATCTCGCTCCCGTCCGGTTACAGAAATTATAACCGACATCACGCCAACCGCAATTTGGGGTCGCTTCAGCCGCCAGCGAGCGTGCGCATCAGGAACTATGTACATAACCGTTGATGTTTTCGTCAAGGTTCTTAAAACCCAAAATCCAAAATCAACATGGGATGCCGAAAGGAAGCAGTTAAGATATAATATACGGTAGTAGAAGGATCGGGGATGACCACTGGAGTTGTAAATTCAAGGCTACCGCTTGGATAAAGGAGGGCACGTCAGGAGATGAGCGATACATGGCATGCGAATTTGCAATTCGGATTCGCAGGTTGAAGCAGTGATCACTACCATAGTATATAGAGACCTACGCTTGTCGTGAAGCATGCTTCTAGGTGGAATCTCTTTTCTCCAAACTTTGAGTGGCAGACTCCGCGAATGATCGATTTGCGGAGAGGCCAACGACTGGGTTCTTGTGATTCAAATCAAGAGACGTGTACTTTCCGGCCTTAGGAAAATCCCATAGAAAAAGGCTTTAAATGACTGTCGTGGGATGGGCAAATCTGAATGTTCTCTGTAGATCGGTACATCATGCTCTTCGGTGTGACTGCAAGCTTGAATGACCCAACTATTGTTCATATGTACAAAAACTCCAGATAGCCCGTGCCTAGGCATTGCTACATCAATAGGTTCTCTTTCCAACGATCTCTTTCGTAGGATCACCGTGATCTTTGCTACTCACTCCATTGCCTTCAGCTTCGCCACTCTTGCCTCCTCCGCTCTGACATTTTTCTGCTTATAGTGAGCAATAAGATCTTCTAGGTTCGCGCTGTGGCCAGCGGGAACGTTATAGGGCGAGCCGGTATTGAAAACTCTGGATAATTGTATTAGCAGTCTAGCCTTGAGGGATTTGCTTTCCGATGGGTAGTATTCGGCCCAATCTACTCTGTGTGAAAAGCACGGATGATCTAGAGAGCGTAGACATACTCTGGAAACTTCAACTCAACATGCTTGCTGCCCGGACTACTCTTAAACAGATTCCGGTCCTGCGCCGCCTGCTCAATCATGGCCGTATGTAACGAATTCCTTTGCTCCCAACTCCCTAACCACTGACTAACGCTCTTGATAAAGCGCGTGATAAGCGGTTGCGCTTGGTCGGCGCTACTACCATTCGAAGACCGGGAGAATTTATAAATTGCGAAGGAGAGGGGTAAGGCGGCGATGGTCAAGTAGAAGCCGCGCTGTTAGGGTAAGCTTGTGCATTCATCGGGATTTCTTCACCGCCAGGGCTGTTAGGGGTAAACGTACGCCCAGTGACTCGTTGACAGCTTCAGGGTGATGGCCATGGTGGGTGGGCTCGTTCTTTCCGGCAGCGGCTGCATGACCACTGGGCTCGCCTGGAGGATGGGTGCTGCTGGCATGGCGCCGCTGTGAACGGCGATACGTCTGCCGGACGAGACGAGCAAGGTCTCGCCTTGTTTGCAGCATTGTGGAAGAAGTGCAAAGCCGCCAATGGATTGATATCAATATGCAGCTTTAAAGAGGTGATATTTGGATATAGCCGCTTAGTCATTGGGATAGACCAATCGGATTTAACAGAGAATATCGAAGATGCCAACTAAACCGCAATGAAGAATTTCTAAATTTCTATAAAAGCAGATGTATCTTCTCCGTTTCTCATAAACATCTCTGTGCTATCGTGGCACTTGCTAAATACTCTCAAGGATCTTATTTCGTCATGCTAGCATTTCTTACCACCGCCATTTCCTTCCTCTCCTTCGCTCAAGCAACTGTACCCTCTCCCGCCGCATCTGCAGACCTCATATGTCACACAAGTAATCCAGCAGAATGCTACCCAAGAGAATTCATACCTACAGACGAGTTTCGAATAGTCCATGATGACCAGTCGATTCCCAAGGGCCTCCATGTCCGATTGAACCTCGCAACCGGGGTAAAGGAAGCAAAAATTAATGTACCAGACTTGGACGAATCAGAACAGCACTATTCCGATCTTACCGTTGAAGTACCTATTCCAGAAGAAAAAGAGCAACGTTCAGATCTCATCATCTTGGAAGAACCTGAAGAGCAGCCGTCACCACCTAGCATACATGATCAATCGAGTCCAGAACACCAACACCCAATACGCCCCCCAACCTTCCAACCCGAGGAGCATTCTCTTTTTGCCGATAGCATCTCCGTTCTTAAGTCATCGCCCAAAGATGACCTAGAAACCCAGCTACTCGCACTCTCTGACCTCCAGGATCTCTCTCACTCTTACCACTGGGGTGTCACCCTAGCTCGAGACAGAGCGATTTCTCACAAAATCTTCCAACTCCTCTCAGCCTCCAGTCTCTCGTCTGAACTCCGCTCCGCTGCCGCTCTTCTCCTCGGTACCGCGATACACAACAACCCAGACGCACTGACAGCCGCACTTAGCCATTTCTATAACGACGAATGGCCCACTGGCCCACTCGAAGCCGTCCTAGTTGCCCTGGTGCATGAAAATTTCCCAAAACTTCTTCAAAGGATGGTGTTTGTTCTATCCGGCTTGTGTCAAGATTCCTCTCAACTATCAAAATTTGTTGATGCTGGAGGGTTAGAGGTCTTGCATAGTATATTTGATAAAGACACTATGAGCATATCTAGCGATGGCAAACTTCAAGCGAAGATTGCGAACTTCCTTTTGGATCATTTTTTGCAGATCGAAGGAGATACGAAACCATTAGCAGACACAAAGACGGTCACTGAACCAGGTCGAGTCCAAGGTACGACCGCAGATGGGAAGAATTTGGTCGAGGTAGCCAAGGCCACCCATGATATTGAGTCAAAGCTCGAGGGAGAAGATCCATGGGTCTTGACAAACGAAGACAAGGAACAGGACCATCTACAAGAAAAAACC
>JAABUS010000557.1_pt1 | contig 93653 bp, 86 predicted proteins | sample 5560161 | NCBI WGS metagenome assembly JAABUS01 (sample SAMN10711885, study PRJNA513376) | rock metagenome | isolation source: Antarctica rocks | place: Antarctica: Victoria Land, Trio Nunatak nord | collected 2016-01-04
TGCGCTCCCGGGGGCGGAGTAGAACGAGGGGGGCGAAAATCGCGATCTCGTCTGGATAGGTTCGCGAACGATGCGTCTGCGATGGAGATGCGGAGTGGGTCGCTCGGGGAAGGGCGGGTCGGGGTTGCGTCCGAATCGGTGATCGATGGAGGGAGCAGTTCGTGGATCGCCCACCAGGAATGGGCGCGTCCCTGGGATTATGGCCAGCGGGCGGGGTGAGGCGAAGGTTCCGAACGAGTTACAGGTCGTTGACAGAGAGTCAGTTGACCCCTATGATGCCGGGGTGGCCCCTGTCGGGGGCTGATGCGCGACGGCGTTTGGGAGAACCGGGATGATCCGGATCGGAAGTAGCAACCTCAGCCTTAGCCGCTGGTTGACCAGCGGTGAGGGCATGCGCCCGCGGTGCGGGTTGCCCGCTGGGGTCCAGGTCCGGAGTCTGCCTGTTAGATGGGAAACGTAAGCGACGGTCGCGAGACACGAGCTTCCCACCGCGGGCAGAGGACTGAAATCCTCGCCCGCGGTTCTTTTTTGTCTGGAGAGGGACGGGGTGGGGCGACGACGAGACGAGAAGGACGGTGAACATGGTGATTCAGGAACGCGTCGAACCGCGCGTGGAAGCGCTGGTGAGACGGGAGCTGGGCCCGGAGAGCGTCGAGGACGCGGTCGTTGTAGACCACGTCTCGAAGCTGTTCGTGCAGCGGTCGCGGCTGCGGCGGAAACCGGCTAAAGAGGTGCGGGCGGTCGACGACATCACCTTGTGCATCAAGCGGAATGAGATCTTCGGCGTGCTCGGCGCGAACGGCTCGGGCAAGTCGACATTGATCCGGATGATGTCGACGCTGTTGATCCCGGACGAGGGGCGGATCACGATCTTCGGGTACGACGTGCGCCGGGACGAGGCGGAGGTGAAACGACTGATCAACCGGGTCTCGGTCGAGGCGTCGTTCTTCAAGAAGCTGTCGCCGCTGGAAAACCTCCGATACGCGCTGCGGCTTTACGGGCGGAGCGGGCCGGCGGTGCGGCAGGAGATTTTCGACGTGATGGCGATGCTGGGGATCGAGCGGGAGCGATTGACCCAGCCGCTGGAGCAGCTTTCACGGGGAATGCAGCAAAAGGTGGCGATCGCCCGGGCGTTCTTGACCGCGCCGGTGCTGCTGCTGCTGGACGAGCCGACGACGGGCCTCGACCCGCGGTCCAAGCAGGACGTGCAGGCGTTCGTGCGGCGGCTGCGGGACGAGCACGACGCGACGATCCTGCTCTGCAGCCACGACATGCGCGAGGCGGAGGAGCTGTGCGACCGGATCGCGATGCTCGACAAAGGTCGGCTGATCGCGCTGGACACGGTTGACGGGCTGAAGCGGGCGGTCGGGCCGGAGCTGGGGACGCTCGATCCGACGCTGGAGCAGGTCTTCATCCATCTGACGGGACGGAAGATCGATGAGGATGAGGGGACGTAGAAGGCGGCAGGCGGGAGGCGGCAGGGACAAGTGGAGCGAGGCGACTGGGCGGGCCGGGGTTTGAAGCGGGGCGACGTGTGGGTGATGACGAGGCGGCGCAGAGGATATGAGCAATGAATGAGACGGTGCGGCCGAGGGCGAATCCAATCGCGGGGGCGGGGTTGTGGCACGAGGTGCGGGCCTCGTACGCGTTTGTCGAGCGCAACTTCTATATCGTGCGGCGCTACTGGGGGTGGGAGTTCGCGTTCCTGATCTTCAACGTGGCGTCGTCGATGAGCGTGCTCTACATCGGGGAAGCGCAGATGCAGCGAACCGGGGCGAGCCCGGACCGGGGGCAACAGGCGGACCTGGTGCTGTACCTGGGGATCGGGACGGTGGTTTGGGCGTATCTGAGAGCGGTGTTCTCCAACATCGGGGAGATGATTACCTGGGAGCGGTGGGAGGGGACGATCGAGTACACGATGATGGCGCCGATCACGAGGATGACCCACATGCTCGGGGTGTCGCTATTCAGCATCGTCTACGGCATCGCTCGCTCGGCGCTGCTGCTGGGGGTGCTGGCGCTCTTCTTCGACGTCAATCTGCACGGGGCGAACCTGTGGGGGGCGACCGTGATCATCCTGGCGGGGAGCGTCAGCTTCGTCGGGTTCGGGATCATGGCGGCCAGCCTGCCGCTGCTCTTCCCGGAGCGGGGGGAAGAGATGACATTCGTCATCTCTTCGGTGCTGCTGCTGGTCTCTGGGGTGTACTACCCGGTCTCCGTGCTGCCGAACTGGATGGAGGGACTGGCGCGCGTCTCGCCGGCCACGTACGTCCTCTCGGGGATGCGGGCAACGATCCTGGACGGGACGGCGACGGTGGCGCTGGGACGCTACTTGCTGCCGATTTTGGGCCTTGGGATTTTGGCCCTGCCGCTGGGGATCGGGGTCTTCAGCTTCGCCGAGCGCTACGCGAAGCGGAGCGGGCGGTTGAAGAGGAGCGGGTAGGCGGAGGCGAGGAGTCGAGAAGTCGAGGAGGACGAGAGGCCGAGGAGGCGGGGAGGCGAGAGGGGGAGGAGGCGGGGAGGCGTGAGGAAGAACGATCCAATCAATCGAGGCTACGGATGAAGCCGCGTAGGATGCGACCAACTTCCTCAGCTAGGTCCATCACGGGTTGAAGGGTTTCTCGGGTCGAGAAGGAGCAATCTCGCGCGAGCTCAAGAAGCGTCTCGATCTCACAAAGAGATCCATGGGCGATGGAGAGGTGGTGGCGCAACTCTCGGGGCCCAAGCCTACCCTGACCCTCGGCAATGTTCGCCGGGATCGAGACAGCGGCGCGACGCGCTTGTTGCGTAAAGCCGAACTGATCCGCGGCGGGCCACTCGGCCGTCAGATGGAGGACGGCGCGCGCGAGCTGCATGCTCTTTTGCCATGCGATGAGGTCGCGGAAACTGCGCTCACGGCCCACGAACTTCCTCGACTCCTCGACTCCTCGACTCCTCGCCTCCTCGCCTCCTCGCCTCCTCGCCTCCTCGCCTCCTCGACTACGGGCCCTTCTCGATCGGGACGTTAACCATGCTGCCGTATTCGGTCCAGGAGCCGTCGTAGTTGCGGACCCGGGGGTAGCCGAGGAGGTAGGTGAGGACGAACCAGGTGTGGCTGGAGCGCTCGCCGATGCGACAGTAGGCGATGACGTCCTTGTCGGGGGTGATGCCTTCGCCCTCGTAGAGGGCACGCAGCTCGTCGACGGGCTTGAAGGTGCCGTCGGGGTTCGCGGCTTTGCCCCAGGGGATGTTGCGAGCGCCCTTGACGTGACCGCCCCGCTGCGCTCCCTCCTGGGGGTAGCCCATCATGTGGATGACCTCGCCGGTGTACTCCTGGGGGGAGCGGACGTCGACCAGGGCGGGGGCGCCACCGCGGACCATGGCCAGCACATCGTCGCGGTAGGCCCGGATCGCCGGCTCGGGGTCGTGAGCGGTGTAGGTGGTTTGGGGGGGAGAGGAAGCGGCGCGGGTGTAGGGGCGGCCCTCCGTCTCCCACTTGGCGCGACCACCGTCCATGACGCGGCAATCGGCGTGACCGTAATACTTGAAGAGCCAGAACGCGTAGCAGGCGTACCAGTTGTTCTTGTCGCCGTAGAAGACGACCGTCGTGTCGTTGGCGATTCCGGCCCGGCTCATCAACCCCTCGAAGCCCGCCTTGTCGATGAAGTCGCGAGCGACGGGGTCCTGAAGGTCGATGTGCCAGTCGAGGGTGACGGCGCCGGGAATGTGGCCGATCTCATAGAGGAGGATGTCCTCGTCCGACTCGACGATGCGGACGGCCGGGTCCTCCAGGTGGGCGGCGACCCACTCGGTCGAAACGAGTACCTCGGGGTGGGCGTAGCCGGGCGTCGCGCGCTGGGGATCGGTGGCGACCATGATCTCTCCTTGTTCTGAGGGGGCGAGTAGCAGGCGATGACCGACACGGGCAGGACGGATCGCGCCAGGATGTGACGCGGTCTCGCCGGCCGGTTCAGCGGTTAATACTAGAGTTATCCATCAACAATCACAATAACGTCGAGGATGCTGAGGCGCTGGCGAGCAGCATCCCGTCGGGCATTACGACGATGTCCTTCCGCAGGGGTGCGTAGCCGTCACCGGTGACCAGGGCGTCCGCGCCGTGCCCGGCGGCGGTGACGAACTGAGCAACCTGTCCGGCGACGGGTCAGTCTCGCTCCCGAACGAGGGGCATCGTCGAGCAGTGAATGCCGCCCCCGTTCTTGTGATTCTCGGCGTAGGGAATCGCGATACTGTCGACACCGACTTTGCGCAGGCGCTCCCGGGTGCGCTCGTTGCCTTCGGCGATGACGACGAGGCCGGGGCGCAGGGTCAGGCAGTTGACGGCAAACGCGCCCTCGCCCGGGTCGACGTGGACGCCACGAATCCCTAGCGCGTCGAGCTGCTGGAGGAACCCGTAGGGGAGGTGGGTCGGGTCGATCAGGGCAGTCTTGTGGTCGACCATCACCAGCTCACCGTCGATGTGGCAACCCCAGCCGCGGCACGGCACCCGCAGCAGCTCGATACCGAGGGGGCGCAGCACCTCCTCGACCTGGCGCGCCCCCTCCTCGTTCCCACGGTGCCCAATCGCGCAGACGGCGTGCGTTTCGTCCAGGAGCGCAAAGCCGCCACCCTCGAAGGTGCCGGCGCCGGCGACGGTGCGCAGAACAGGCATCCCGATGCGCGCCAGGGTCCGGTAGACGTTGAGCTCCTGGCCGCGGCGCATCAGCGGTCCCATCCGGCCGACGATGGCGCCGCCGGGGAGGGAAACCATCATGTCGCGGGTGAACATGGCGTTGATATCGTCCGGGCGGGGGTCGTCGAGCCAGACGATCTCCACTCCGTGCTCGCGCAGCACCTGGGTCAGCGCGTCGTGGCCGCGCTGCATCGCGGCCAGGTCTGGTGCCCGCTCGCCCCAAAAGTACCAGCGCGCCTCGGGGTCGACGAGCGCTGGCACGTCAGGGTGACGAAGGCGCTCGTCGACGACGTTCAGCTCGTCGCCGGGGCGGTGCATCAGGACCACTTTGAGGGTGCCGACGTCGTTGAAGACTCCCCACCGCCGGCCCCAGACGTGGGTCTGCATGTCGTCCGATTCAAACGCGGGCATGGCCTGCCCGTGAAACTGCTGGTGGACGACCTCGAAGCCCTCCTCCGTCCAAACACTCACGGCATCGCCCTTCCCACATCCAGATCGTGTCCAGGGCCGCGATCTTAGCGTATAGAAGCACCGTTCGGTGCGGTTTGCGAGGTCGCCAGCCAGGTTGAGGCGGGTCTCCTGCCCCACAGGCATCGCCAGGCTGATACCGTCGACGACGGCAGACGCAAGGAATGGGGGGGCATGGCAGCGATCCACGCCCACGCGGCACCTCCTGACGCGGCTCGGCAGGTCGTCGGTGGTTCCTCCGGCAAGACATCGCCGCCAGTGGCCTCGGAGGGAGCTGTCGCGGCACCGCGGCCAAGCGGTTAGAATCAGCCGCGGACCGACCCGCCATCGCGAACTGACGGAGGTACGACGACATGCTCCGGGGATTGCGTAGCAGGGTCGCACGGGCCTTCACGGAGAAACCACCACCCACGCCGGAACAAGCCCACCTGGTGACGGCGAAGAGCCAACAAGAGCGGGCAGGGACCATCGGCGATTTGAGCAGCGAGATACGCCGGCTGCAGCAAGAGATCAAGGACGTCAGCGATGCTCTGGCAAGCGGCCTGACGGGCGATGCCCGGACGGCTCACGAGGGGACGCTCGCCTCGCTGCACCGCCAACTGGATGAGACGCAACGGGATCTGGCCAAGCTCCAAGCACGGATATGACGCGGTCGCGATGGCCAGCGTCAGCCACGCACCGCGCCCCGATTGGTCTGTGTGTCGTCGCTGCTAGAGGGGGGACGTGGCGGTCAACGTCTGCTCGAACGGTCAACGGGTCTCCACCGCGAGACGATGCGGGCGACGCAGGGCGTAGGGTGCGAGCCAACGGACCGGCCAATGATGCCGGCCCTCGGCGGTCGTGCCCTTGCCGGCCGCGCCCCCGATTGGACGGCGGTGAGCGCCGTCGTATCGAGCAGGTACCGCGCCACGGCGTCTAGCCATCGCCCTCGGTCCGCCCGGGAACGAGGCGGTCAGGATGATAGCGGAGGTTGTGGACCCATTCGGAGGCCGACTCGGGTGTTTCCCAGCCCGGAATGTCGACATCGGCGAGGGCGCCGTCCATCTCGGCGAGGGCGGCTTTGAGGCGCTGCCGGTCAAGCTTTTCCTGGGCCGCCTCACTAATGAACTGGCTCCGGCGGCGCTGCCCGAGACGGGCGTCGATTTCAGCGATCAGCGACTCAGGCATGGTGACATGGATGCGGCGGGACGATTTGGTGGCGGCGTCCATCGACTATTCTTTCCTCAACGGCATACAACGGATATGTGCCATGAGAGGGGAGCGCGGGCTAATCGTCACCTCCCCCGGCAGCGCCGTCGAGGTACCGTAGCGTGGTGGTGACCATCGTCTCAATGCCGATGCCGAGGGAGGCTTCGTCGATGTCGAAGCGGGGGTGGTGGTGGCCCCAAACGAGACCCCGCTCGTCGTTTTTGCTGCCGACGAAGAAGAAGCAGCCAGGGACGCGCTCCAGGAAATAGCTGAAATCCTCGGCACCCATGTGCTGCGGTCCCTCGCGCACCCGGTCCGGCCCGACGACCTCGGCGGCGGCGGTACGAACGAGGTCGGTCATCGCCGCGTCGTTGACCGTTGGCGGGTAACCGAACCGGTAGCGAAAATTGACGTCAGCGCGCATCGCGGTCGCGATACCGCGGACCATGGTCTCGATCCGGCCGGCGAGAAGCTGGCGATTCTCGGGGGTAAAGGAGCGGACGGTGCCGCGCAACTCGGCGGTGTCCGGGATGACGTTGGCCGCCTCCCCCGCGCGGAAGGCGCCGACGGTGACAACCCCCTGCTCGGTCGGGTCGAGCTCGCGGCTGACGAGGGTTTGGAGGGCGACGACAATCTGGGCGCCGACGGCGATTGGGTCGATCGTCGATTGGGGGCGGGCGCCATGGCCGCCCTTACCCTGGATGACGAGTGTGAAGCTATCCGATGCGGCCATTGCCGGACCGGCGCGGAGCTCGATCAGACCGATCGGCACCTCCTGGGCCATGTGCATGCCGAAGGCGACGTCGACCGCGGGGTCGTTCAGGACGCCCTCCTCAATCATGACCGCGGCGCCCCCGCCCCCCTCTTCGGCGGGCTGGAAGAGGACCTTGACCGTGCCAGCGAAGGCGTCGCGGCGCTCCTGGAGGAGGCGAGCGACGCCGAGGAGCATGGCGGTGTGGGCGTCGTGGCCGCAGGCGTGCATGATGCCGTCGTGGGTTGAGCGGTAGTCGACCTCGTTCTCTTCCTGAATCGGCAGGGCATCCATATCGGCGCGGAGGAGGACGGTCGGGCCGGAGCCGGGACGGGAGCCGTGAATCAGGCCCGTAACGCCGGTTGTGGCGATGCCGGTGCGGATATCCGCGACGCCAAGCGCGGCGAGACGCTCGGCGACGAAGCGGGAGGTTCGCACCTCCTGGAATCCAAGCTCGGGGTGCTGATGGAGATCGCGGCGATCGGCGATGACGCCGGGTAGGATCTCGTCGATGTCGTCGCGCAGGCGCATCGCGGTGACCATAGTCGTAGGTCCCTCCTGAGAGATCAATGAGCCGCCAATTGTTTGGGGCACGATACCAGAGCGGGGAGTGGAAGACGGGCAGCAGCGGCGGCTTGGCTGCAGGACAGAGGATTGACGGCGGCGACCGCCAGACGCGGCCCGTCTCGAGCGCGTGCTAGGATCGCGCCAAGAGCGCGAGGCGAGACGGGAAGGAGCGGCCGGCGATGGGGACCGGAGCAGGGCCATCGGAGCGGATGAGCGAGGAGCGGGCGACGGCGCTGGCCGAGGCGGCGGTCGATCTTGCGGGGGGGGCGCGGATGGTCTACCGGAACCCGCGGCAAGCGTTCAGCGCGCAGTCGATGAAGACGTACGAGGTCGAGGGGCAGGCGGTGGAGGTACGGTGGGGAGAGATCAGCTCGCCGGCGGTGGCGTCGGTGGGGGGCTACGTCTTCGAGATCTTGGACGAGGGGATCGAGGTGTTGATCCGGCCGCCGGGGGCGAAGGACTGAGGAGTCAGAAGTCAGAAGAGTGTAGCGGAGGGCGTTCACGCGTGGGCGGTCAGTCCTCGGTCTTGCGGGTGATGCGGGCGAGGACGTCGCTGGTCCAGCCGGGGGCAAGGGTAGATGGTGGTGGGGAAGTCGCGGCGGTGGCACTGGGCGGGGCCGAGGGGGTCTCAGCGGGGTCGACCGGTGGGGGGCGGAGGGGGACGGGAGCGAGGGGACCGCGCATCCACCGCCAACCGGGAGGGGCGGCGCCGATGGTTTGCTTCGCGGCACGCCGGGCATCGAGATAGTCGGTCACGACAACCTGGACCGCCGCCGCGACGGGGATCGCCAGGATCGCCCCCGGGAGACCGAGAAATTGGGTGCCGGCGAGGATGGCGACAAAGACGGTCAGGGGGGTGAGGCCGACGGCGCCGCGCATGATGCGGGGGACAAGGATCGTATTCTCGAGCATCTGCAAGAGGACGATGAAGCCGACGACCAGGAAGGCCTTGTTCCAGGACTGGGTCATGGCGATGACGACCGCCGGCACACCGCCAAGCCACGGTCCGACGATCGGGATGATCTCGGTGATACCGGCCCAGAGCCCGAGCATCGGCCAGAAGCGGACTCCGAGGATGGCGTAGCCGATGGTGGCGGTGCCGCCGATGGCGAGGCAGAGGGTGAGCTGGCCGCGCATCCAGTCGCCCACCTTGGCCTCGACGTTATCCCAGATGCGGCTAATGCGGTCGCGGGAGCCGGGAGCGATCTCGAGCAGGATCACTTGACGGAGGAGGGACTTCTCCATCAAGTAGTAGAAGGTGATGACGAAGACGGTGAGTGCGCCGACGATGCCACCTCCTATGCCGGTGGCGACACCGATCGCGGCATCCTGGGGCACCGAGACGTCAGGACTCGGGTCTTCGATGAGTCGAATGCCGCGCAGGAGGAGATCCTGGCCGGGACCGTTGAGGAGCGGATTGCCACTCTGGAGCCAGGTCTGACGGAGGTCGGTCAGGCGCTCGGGCGCTTGCTCGCGGAAGGCGGTGGCCTGGCCGCCGATGGCGGGAGCGAGGAGGACGGAGAAGAGAAAGAGGCTGGCGATCATCGTGACGTAGACCGTGAGGATGCCAAGGCCGCGGGGGACGTGGCGACGCTCCAACAACTGCACGGGGCGCTCGATGATCGTCGCTAAGAGGACGGAGAGCAGGACGAGAATCATGACGAGCTGGACTTTGATCAGGACGTAGGCGATGAGCAGGGTGAGGAAGAGAGTGACCGGCGTGAGGCCAGGCCGGCGCTCGCGCTCGATGGCTTCCGGCGCCCCCGCGCGGGCCGGCATCGAGGGCTGAACGGGAAGCGAGGCGGTTGGTGACGCGGGAGGCTGGATTGGATCAGCGGTTGGCTGGCTCACCGATCATCCTTGCGCTCCCCATCGCGGGCGTTGACGTGCGACGGCGCCCCGCTAACTCGCGTCGACCCGTCGTCGGACGCGCCAGTACCGGGGATCGAAGGGATCGACCCGCTGGCGCTGAGTGGCGGCCGGGACATCGTTCCAGACGGTGGGGAAGGAAAAGAACTCCTGACCGTCAACGACCATCCGCCGGGCAACACCGAATGGTTTATTCACCGCGAAGATTTCACGGGGCGGACGCGAGATAACCTCGGTTTGGAACCAGCCATGCTCCGGGCAGCGACCGGCGTGGAGCTGCCAGTCAAGATCGGCGGTGACACCGCCTAGATCGCGGATCAACGTCCCCTCCAACTCGCTGTCACAGATTGGGCAGCGGAGGGGGGTACGGACGCGAACGCGGTCCCGTTCGTGAGCCAGGCTTAGAGGTTCCATGCGGCGGAGGCTGCTCCCTCTCGACCCGGCCTGCCTCAGCCGGCGACACCGGATAGCGAATCGACGCGTTTAGATGAAGTAACGGGTGCGCGCGATCGGCCCCGCGATGGCAGTCTAGCATCGGGCGATGCTGGCGGCCATGCGGGTGGAGGACCATGGCGGTTGCGTCGGGTTGGGAGCGGCGTAAAATGGCGGCGCGGCACGTGCGATAGCGGACAGGACCGTGCCAGCCAGGCCCGGCGGTAGCGCTGGATCTGGGGACGCGCGGCAACGAGGGAGACCGATGCCTGATCAGGAACTGATCGACGGACTGATCGCGACCTACCGGGAGCTGAATACCAAGGTGCGGCCGATGCCGGAGGATCGGTTGCGGATCACCGGCGGCGACGCGGGATCGGTCCGGGACGTGGTCAGCCGGCTGCGGGACAGCGAGCTTCGCTTCTCGCAGGCGCTCAAGGAACGCATCACCGGGGTGCCGATGCCGGAGATGTTCGGCGAAGGCGACGCGCCGGTGGTGGGGACGGAAGGGGCGTCGGACACGACGGCGGCGGTCCTTTCCCAATTCGGGACGGCCCGGGAGTCGACGCTGGCGATGTTGAGGACGCTGCCGGAAGAGGATTGGGATCTGCAGGTCGAGGGCGGGCAACCGCTCCGGATGCGCATTCGCCAGCTGCACGACAACGATCGCCGGCAGATGGAACGAATCGTCAGTCTCCTTGGTTCACCGTAGGTCAACACAGACCGGTAGTGGGCCGTGCGGGGCGGCCCGGGGGCAAACAATGGCGCGCGACGATGCGGACCGCCGCGATGAGATTGGTCAGGAGATTGGACGCTGGCTCGCGGGCCCAGGGTTTTTCGCGGTGCATCTTGGCGTCTTCGTTTGCGGCGCGACCATTCTGACTCTCGTCAACATCGTACGATCACCTGATGATCTGTGGTTCTGGAAACCCTTGGTGGTCTGGGGCGCTCTTCTCGTCGTCCATACTGGCTTGACGATTAGCGGCGTGGCACGTGCCGAGGGCGAAAGTGAAGGGCGTCCCGCCGTGCGTCGTTCCCCTCGTCCCGAACGGCGACCGCTCGCTGAGGGAGTGCCGGAGCGATTAGGCACGCTAGCTGGTCGCGGGTGGGCGTCCGGAGCCAATTTTGTCTCCTCCGGTGTCCGCGCCCTCGGGAAACGCGCGGGCTCCTTGGACTGGTGGCCCGGAGGCCGGACCGCGGACGCGCGCCGCCCTGCGGGAGGAGCGCCAGCCGCTGGTTGGGCAGCGGAAGAGGTCGACGCCTTCGCCTCGTGGGCCGTGGCGACCAGCGCCTGGGAAACAGCACGGCGCGGGGAGGGATCGCGAAGCCAAGGATCGTCAGGTTGGCCGACCAAGGACGATCGTGACGGGTTATGGTTTGACCAGCGAGAGCGGTCCGACGATCGGGTGAGTCACGCGGGGAGCGTGACATCGCGACGGGGGGAGATCGGCGCCGAATCGGTGACAACCGGTCCCGAGCGCCTGTGGCCGCAGGGCGCGGACTCGGGAGAGGAATCCTCGCCCTCGAGTCGAACGGGGCGCTTCCAAGGAACGGTGAACGGCGAGGTGGCACGAGCAGGGATGGCATCAAGCGGACCCACTCAACATGGGTGGCCAGGGTTTGAGGAAAACGCGCGATGGTCGGCCACCGGAGCCGAGGTTGGCGATCAGCGGCCGCTCGTTGCCGATGGAAGGCCGGCAGGGTCCGAGCAGTCCGCGCCTCGCCCCAGTGAGGCGCTGCTGGCGGCTGTCAGCGGCGCCGGTCGTGAGACCATGGTTGATATGCGGGTCAGCCGCCAACATGCAGGCACGACCGATGAAGACGTGGTGCTAGCGGGTCCGGTGCCGGTTGATCCCAATGATCCGCAGTGGACGTGGATCGAGGCGGCCGCGACCGCCTGGCTGGCGCGGCGGGAGACCGACGTCGAGCCGACGCGTCTCCCGGCTACGCCGGAACGGGTCGCGACTGGGACGGATGGCGTAGGCGCGAGCCACGGTTCATAGCATCGAGTCTTCGCCCAGCTCCCGCGGATACTCACCTATCTTCTGAGAGTCAAATCAGAAGGTCAGGCCAGAGGTTTTGCTTGACCGTGGACGATGATCGGCTCGACATTCATCCAACTCTCAGCTTCTCAACACACGGGCAAACGTGAACCGCTGATGCTGGCGGTGCTTCCTATGCTTCACGTTTTTCTGCTTCACGCTTTTTTCTTGGGACGATCACCCGGCGGATGGGGTCAATGGCGAACACGGACAAACGCCCCGGGAACAGGGAGCGGTCGATGAGGCACGGGCGGACGGGGGTTTGAGGGCTGACTGGGGGCTTAGGGCGACGGGGAAGGGCGCACTCCGGATACGACCCTTTGGACCAGTTTACCTGGCGGCAGTCAAATCGCTCTTCGCCACCAACGCGGCCGAGTGGTCGGCGGCGATCGCCTACTATTTGCTGCTCTCCGCCTTCCCACTCCTGCTCGTCACGTCGGCCGCGGCCGCGTTGGTTGTTGACCCGGCGTTGGCGGCTCAGCGGGCGACGACGATCCTTGGCCAGTTCCTGCCGCAGGGAGGCGGCCAAGTCGAGCGGATCGTCCAGGGAGCGGTGGCGTCGCGAGGGCGGATTGGGCTGATCTCGATTCCGGCTTTGCTCTGGACGGGGGGACGGGCGTTCGCCTCACTGACGCTGGCGCTCAACGCGCTGCGCGGTGACGATACGCCGGAGGACGCGCCGCGTCGCTTTCTCGTTTCCCTGGCGATGCTGGCGGGGATCGGGCTCTCGTTCTTTGGCGCGCTGGTATCGGGTGTGATCATCGACGAGGTTTGGAGGTTGGTGCAACCGTTGCCGGGCGATCCTGGACCGGTTTTTATCGTTGTCCGGATCGTCGCCCGCGCCATTACCGCGTTTGTCGCGTTCAGTCTTGTCTACTGGTTCGTCCCGCGAGGGCGGCAGGATCGGCGAGCGACGCTCATCGGGGCCGGGACGGCGACTGTGCTCTTCATGGCTGCCCGGCCGCTCTTTCTGTTGATAATAGAACGTTCGGCAACGTACCAAGTCACGTACGGGCCGCTGGCACTGGCGGCGATTCTGATGGTCTGGGCATGGGTCGTGGCTTTCATCACCTTGTTTGGAGGTCAAGTGTCCCGGCTGAGCCGGTCGATGCTGTTCGAGCCGGAACCGGCGGCGAGGGGCGAGGCGGCCCCGTGACAGTGCGGGGTGAGGCCGATTGGACACGAGCGGGGCACCATGCCGGAGTAGTGTTTGGTGACGTTGGTGAGCGACGCGCACGAGGGCGTTGAGGAGACCGGTAACGGGCGGCTCCGGAGCGAGTGGCAGGACGTCGAGGGCTGTCGTTGGCATGCCCGGGTCTCGATCGAGCCGCCACTGGCTGGCGCGCCGCCGATCGTGCTCGTTCACGGTCTCGGCGTATCGGGTCGCTACATGGTACCGACCGCCCGGCGCCTGGCGCCGCTGTATCCGACGTTTCTCTCGGATTTGCCGGGTTTCGGGCAGAGCGGCCGGCCACGACGCCCGCTGGCGGTGAGCGAGCTCGCGGACGCTCTGGTGGGGTGGAACCGGGCGATGAAGCTGAAGCCTGTGGTCCTGCTCGGCAACTCACTCGGTTGTCAGATCGTCGTCGACATCGCCGTCAGGTATCCGGAGTACGTCACCTCGGCGGTATTGGTCGGGCCGACCGGGGATCCCAGGGCACCCTCGCTGCCGCGGTACGCCTGGCGTCTGCTGTGCGACATCCCGCGTGAATCGCTCTCCCTCGATCTGATCGTCGCGGGGGATTACTTGCGCGCGGGACCGCGCCGCGTGCTGGCGACGGCACGCTCGATGGTCAGGGACCCGTTCGTCGAGAAACTCCCGCGCGTGCCGCAACCGACCCTGGTGGTTCGGGGGGCACGCGATCCGATCGCTCCCCAACGGTGGGCCGAGGAGGTGACGCGCCTACTGCCGCGCAGCCGGCTGCTCGTGGTACCGGGGGCTGCGCACGTCGTCAACTACAGTGCGCCCGACGCGCTTGCCGACGCGGTGTTCGATCTGCTCTCCAACCCCCCATCGGGGGGGCCGGACGCCGACATCGATCTCAGGTGACGGGATGACCACGCGGCATTCCATCGGGTCGTCGAGCGTTCGTGCCGGCCGCGGGGATGAATCACCGACGTGGCGATGGAGCACTGGCAGGACCACGGACGAGCGGAGGAGGCGGCAAGCCGCTCAGGTGGCGAAGAGGGAACTCGGAGGCATCGTCGCGGCGACGCGATCGAGAACGTCGTCGCCGACCGGGACGCCGGCGGTTTCCAGCGCAATGATCAGCGGTCCGACGACCGGTTCGAAGCGGCTCCTGATGGGCCGGATCGCGGGGGAGGCGGAGCGGACGCGACGAATGACCGCCTCGGCCAGCTCTGGCGCCGGGTGGCGGAAGACGCCGCCCGTGAGGACGAGCGGGAAGGGGGTCCCTTCGATGCCGACGCGGCGGGCGGCGGCCAGCGCGTAATCACCGAGCACGGCGCCCTGTTCCTCGACGATCCGGCGGGCGACGGGATCGCCGTTGGCCGCCTCATCGAGCAGAATCGGGGCCAGGCGATCGACGCCGACCGGTTGATGGTGCCGTTCGCGAGCGGTCAGCAGATGAAGCACCTCCTCGACGCTGCGCTGGCCGAAGAGATCGAGCACGCGGCGGGTTAGGCTCGTGGGGGGGTCGAGACCGAGCTCGGCCCGGTAGACGACGCGGAGGGTACGCCGGCCGAACTCGTGCGCGCCGTTGGATTCCTGCCAAAAGCTGGTGTGCCAGGTGCGGCCATCGGGACCACGGGCGCCGGTGCCAATGCCGGTGCCGCAGGCCACGGCGACCCCGGTCCCGTCGGGTGAGCCGGCGCGTAGCGCGCCAATCGCGTCGTTGACGACGGCGACGGTACGGCCCAGACCGCGCTCGCTGACAGCGGCGTGGATGTAGGCGTAGTCCTCCGGCCAGTCGGCGCCGGCCATGCTGAAGGCGCCGCTGAGGAGATCGTGCGGTCGGGCGCCGACGTGGGCGAAAGCGGCCTCGATCGCATCGTCGACAGCGCTGAGAGCATCGTCGGCGCAGCCGGACCCGTAGTCTGGCGAGCCCGCCGCGTAGATATCGCCGCAACCGCCCCGGCCGGACCCGACAATCGTGCCGTCGAGCTGAGCGAGGAGGGCGATCGTCTTGGTGTTGCCGCCGTCGACACCGAGAACGTAGCTCACGCGCTCCGCCCGGCGCTGGGGTTAGCGGCTCGCGCCGGCGGCGGCGACGGCCACGCTTCACGATCGGCGAAGACGGTTACGTTCGCGGCTCGTTGCAGGAAGGAGGCGGGGACGTCTGGGGTGGCTGGTTCCTCGACGACGCGACGCAGGATCTGACGCTTGCGCGCGCCGGAGACGAGGAGGAGGGTCTGACGGGCAGCGAGGAGGACCGACATGCCGGCCGTGATTGCCCGGTGGGGAACCTGATCGGCGCCGCCCCAGTATGGCCCGTTGCTGGCGACGCTCGCCTCGGTGAGGGTGATAGCCCGGGTCGGTGCGTCGGGCGGAGCGGGCGGCTCATTGAAACCGAGGTGCCCATTCGGGCCGAGACCGAGCACGGCGAGGTCGAAGCCGCCGGCGGCGGCGGCGGCGTCGTAGGCGCGGCAGGCGGCAGCGAGGTCCGGCGCGTTCGCGTCGAGGCGGACGACGTTGGCGAGCGGCACGCCGAGCGGGTCGAGGACGGTCCGCGCCATCCAGCCAAAGAGCGAGCGCCGGTCATCCGGCTCGAGGTCCAGGTATTCGTCGAGTTGGAAGACGCGCAACCGCGAGACATCGGCGCGTCGCTGACGAAGCGTGGCGGCCAGCTCGCGGTATGCGCCGATCGGGGTTTCACCGGTGGCGAGGACGAGGCTGGCGGTTGGCTTGGTGACGATCAGGTCCGCGATGCGCTCGGCGGCGGCACGACTCAACGCGTCGTAATCGTCGGTGACGATCAGGTCCACGATCGGTCTCCCTAATTGCTGAGCAGCCGCTCGGGGAGGTAGTCCCGCAGCCTGGCCGCCATCTCATCGTAGATCGCCTCAGCCTTCGGGAGGGAAAAGCAGAGCGGGTTGCTGGCGAGGGCCTGGACGGCCTCGCGCCGCGTCCCGTCCCAGGCGGCCTGGGCGGCGAGGGCCTGGTACTGAGCGAGCATCTCGACCAAGCCGGTCACAGGCGTCGGCAAGTGCCCCTGGGCGATCGGCGCGATCCCGGCGCCGTCGACATAGCCAACGCACTCGACGACGAGGTCATCGGGGAGATCGGCGACGGCGCCGTTGTTGGGCACGTTGACGGGCCAAACCTCCTTGCGATCGTTGTAGATGGCGTCCATGACGTCGATCGCGAGCTCGAGCTCGTTGATGCCACCGCGTGAGCGGTCTGCTTCGAGGATCGGGCAGTCGGTCGCCGCCTGCTGGCGATAGTGCGCCCAGTAGTCGGGGACGGCGGCCATGATGTCCTGGGCGCGCGTGGTCGGCTTGGCTTGAAGCTCGGCCAGGATCTCATCCTTGAAGTAGTAGTACTGAAAGTATTGGCTCGGGATGGTTCCCATCGTCGCCGCCAGCTCCAGCATCCAGCTCTGGCGCTTGTCGTGACCGGGATCGGCGCGCTGTCGCTCCCACGCTTGGCGCAGGAGAGGGATGATGTCCTCGCCGTCGTAGAGGTGACGGACGGTCCAGGTGCCGTGGTTGAGCCCGATCGAGACGGCGTCGAGCTTCTCCGGGTCGAGACCGGCCGCGGCGACGACCTCACCTGGATAGATGAGCGGCCCCTCGCAGAGCGAGACGATGGGAATATCGGTGTGATGGGAAACGGCTTCGGCGACGATATTGACGGGATTGGTGTAGTTGAAGAGGCGAGCGGTGGGGCAGGCCGCCTCTATGTCCTCGATGATCCCGCGCATGACGTGAATAGAGCGGAGCGCCATGAAGAAGCCGCCGGGACCCTGGGTCTCCTGACCGATGACTCCGTGCTTGAGCGGGATGCTCTCGTCGATGTAGCGGGCCTCGAAGCCACCGGGGCGGTAGCTGGTGAGGACGGCGTCGCACCCGGCGAGGCCGGCGCGCCGATCGGTGGTGGCGGTGAAGGTGAGGTCGAGATCGCGGCAGCGGGCCATCTTCTCGGCGATAGTTTTGACGAGATCGAGGCGCTCCTGGTTGAGGTCGATGAGGACGACTTCCGATCCGTTGAAGTTCTCGCCCTGGGCGATCAAGGACGCCATGGTCCCTGGGGCGCGGGTGCTGCCGCCGCCGATGTACGCGAGTTTGATCCGGGCCATTACTCCCTCGTAGCTTTCCTGTTCGCTATGGTAAGCGACCCGACGGCCGCGCAACGATTGGTCTCTTGACAGACCGGTTGCCCGTCCCTAGGCTAGCGTAGCCGAGCCGATCATGACCAGCCCTCTCGACAGCTACGCGGATCGGTGTTGTCGGCTCTGCTCGAAGCGATGTCTCGTCTTCGAGCCAGTCGTCCCCTGTCAGGGTCAGTCCAGTCAGGGGTAAAAATGGGGCGCCGCGCCGCGACCGTGCCGGGGTGCAGGACTCAGAGCGCGGGATGGTCGTCGCTTCGGCTGCTACGGCATCGCAATCATGATGGAGCCGTGACTGACGCTCCCCTCTGGCCCCTCTCGGAGCCGCGGCAGCGGAGGCGAGCGCGGGCATGTCGTGGTCCGGTCAATGCGCAGAGAAATCATGAGCGTCGGTGCGGCATCGACGCGGAACGCGTGAAGGAGGCGATCTCATGACCGATCGGAAGCCGACGCGGCACTCAGGCGTCAGCCGCCGGGACGTGATCCGGGGCATTGGTATCGCCGGCGGGGTGGCGCTGGCCGGTGGACTGCCCAGCTCCATCGCGGGCGCTCGGGTGGCGGCTCAGGGGGAGGCGACCCTGACGGTGTGGGACAACTGGACCCGCGACGTCGACAGCAAGGTGATCGATACCCTGGACGGGGAGTTTGAAAAGGCGCACGCCGGCGTGAAGGTCGACCGCTTGGCGAAATCGTTTGACGACTTGAAGGCGACGGCCAAGCTCAGCCTCAGCTCCTCCGACGGCCCCGATTTGGCGCAAATTAACCAGGGTCTGTCTGATATGGGGGCGATGGTCAAGGCCGGAGTGCTGCACGATCTCGGGCCGTACGCGAAGAAGTACGGCTGGCTGGAGAAGTTGTCACCGGGGATCGTCGCGCGGAACAGCTTCACAGCGGACGGAGCGACGTTCGGCGAAGGAAACCTGTACGGTCTGCCGGTCACGGCGGAGATCGTCGGCGTCTTTTACAACCGGGAGAAGCTGGCCGGCATCGGCGCGAGCGTGCCGAAGACCTTCGCCGAACTGGAAGCGATGCTGGACAAGCTCAAGGCGGCGGGCGAGATCCCGTTGGCGATGGGGAATCTCGAAGGCACGGCGGCGATCCACGCCTACAGCGAAATCGAGAATCTGTACGTGGATCAGACCTACCTCGACAACTTCGTCTACGGCCGCAACAACGTCAGCTTCGCGACGCCCGAGAACGAGAAAGCCGCGGCCAAGCTCAAGGAGTGGGTCGACAAGGACTATTTCACGCCTGACTTTTCGGGGATCGGGTATGACGACTCGGTTCAGGCGTTCAAAGACGGTCAGGGCGCGCTGATGCTGACCGGCAGTTGGATCAGCGGTCTCTTGTCGGCCGATGGTGGCGCCGAGGCGTTTGGGTTCTTCCTGACACCACCGGAGACGGCCGGCGCGCCCAAGCTGTCGGTGGGCGGCACATCGATGGCCTACGCGATCCGCGATGACAGTGAGGATGCCGACGTCGCGGCGGCGTATGCCGATCAGATGCTGTCGAAGCGCGCGACCGAACTGTGGATGGGGGCGCAACTGGTCCCGATCCAGGTCGATCCCGCTGGCGTCAAACAGGGCACCCTGTACGCCGATCTGGTGACAGCCTGGAACCATCTCAACGAGACGAATACCGTCGGGCACTACATCGACTGGGCGACGCCGACCTTCTACGACACGATTACCGCCGCGCTGCAGGAGCTGATGGCCGGCCAGGTCAAGCCGGACGCCTTCGTCAAAGAGGTCCAGGCGGACTACGGCGCCTACCTGAGTAAGAAGGGCGGGGCGTAGGACGGCGCTGATGGCACGAGCCCGCCGCGTCCCGGTGAGGTGCGAGACGCGGCGGGCCGCTTCCGATTTCGGTCGAGCGGGATGTAGCGCGACGGGGACATGGCATGGGCAATGGCCGGACACGAGCACCGGCGCGGAGCTACCGGCCTGGGGAGCGCCCGCTGACGGCCTATCTCTACATCCTGCCGGGGTTCGCGATCTACGCCGTGTTCGTTCTGCTGCCGATTCTGCAGACGCTGCGCTACAGCTTCTACGATTGGGACGGGATCAGCCCGCCGCACTTCACCGGGCTCGATAACTACGCGACGCTCATACGGGATCACGTTTTCCGGATCGCCCTGCGCAACAACATGCTGCTCCTCAGCTTCTACACGGTCTTTCCGATCGCGCTGGCGCTACTGCTGACCGCCCTGCTGACGCGACGCCGAATCCGCGGTTTGAGCTTTTTCCGGGCAGGTCTGTTCGTACCGCAGGTGATGTCGATGGTGGTCGTTGGCGTCGTCTGGCGGTGGATCTACAACCCCACCTTCGGGCCGCTCAATCAGATGTTGCGCGGCGTCGGGCTCGACCGCTGGGCGAGACCCTGGCTCGGGGACTTTCATCTGGCGCTGCCCGCGGTGGGGATGATCGGGACCTGGGTCGGCTATGGCTTCGCGATGGTGCTCTTCATCGCAGGGGTGCAGCGGATCGACGAAGACCTGTACGACGCCGCCAAGCTCGACGGGGCCAACGAGTTCCAGCAATTCTGGTCGATCACCCTACCCAGCCTGCGGAACGAGATCACGATCGCCCTCGTGACCACCCTGATCGCCGCCCTGCGCACGTTCGACCTGGTCTACGTGACGACGAAGGGTGGCCCGGCGAACCGGACGATGGTGGTCGCCTTCGATCTCTATCGGAACGCGTTCGCGATCGGTCAAGTCGGCTACGCGGCCGCGATCGCCGTCGTTCTAACGATCGTGATCCTGATCGTCTCCTACCTCGTGATCACGTTGCGTCTGCGAACGGCGGCGGAGGCGTAAGGTGGCGCAACTCGAGCGGATGATCGAACGGGGGGACCACGGGGCGGCGGGGACGACGGCGCACCCCTGGGAAAGCCAGCGGGAGCGGAAGTCGTGGAGCGCGCGCACGGCCTGGACCTACGCGATCCTGACCCTGTTTCTGCTGATCGCCATCGGCCCGTTCCTGATCGTCGTGCTGGCGGCATTCAAGACGGGCGAGGAGATCGCGCGCAACGTCTTCGGTCTGCCTGACGTCTGGCGGTGGTCGAACATCGCCGATGCCTGGACGCAGGGGCGCTTCGGGCAGTACTTCCGCAGCAGCATCATCGTCGTCGTGCCGGTAGTGGTCGCCTCGACCTTCCTCTCCGTGATGACCGGTTACGCGTTCGGCCGGATGCGCTTTCCGCTCAGCCGTCTCCTCTTCTTTCTGATCTTGCTCGGCATCATGATTCCAGGGGAAGCCGTCATCATCCCGCTGTACCACAACTTGCGGGCGATGCATCTCCTCGACACCTACTGGGCGATGATTCTGCCGGACATCGCGTTTAGCGTCTCCTTCGGGACGCTGTGGATGCGTGGTTTCTTTTCGCAGGTGCCGCAGGATCTGATCGACGCGGCGACGGTCGACGGTAGCAACAGCTGGCAGACGTTGTGGCGCGTGTTACTGCCGAACGCGTTGCCGGCGATCTTGACGATGGCGGTGCTCTTCTTCGTCTGGACGTGGAACGACTTCCTACTGCCACTGGTCGTGATCTCCAACGAGAACCTGCGGACGCTGCCCCTGGGGCTGGCCTTCTTCCAGGGACGCTACACAAGCAATTTGCCGCTGACCGCCGCCGGCGCCACGATCGTGGCCCTGCCGACGATCGTGGTCTACGTCCTCCTGCAGCGGCACTTCATCCGCGGGCTGACCTCCGGCGCCGTCAAGTAGCGGGCGGCACGCGCTCGCGGCTGGTGGAGGCCCTTTCTGACGCGGACCCAAGTGTTTGGCGACGACCTGGCATGCGCTCTGCGCGGCCGGATGGCGGCGACGCGCGTACTCGCGCGGCGGTGTCTCAGGTTGAAGGGATGATGAGCTATGACAACAGCGCGACGAACCCTGGCGCGTGGTGTGACGTTAGGAGCCGGGCTGGCGGTCGCGTCGGTGACGCGACAGACGTTGAACCGGCTGAGTGAGGAGAGCCTGCGGGGTGAGGTGGCGCTGATCACCGGCGGCTCGCGCGGGTTGGGCTTGGCGCTGGCGCGCGAGCTCGCCGAGGAGGGGTGCCGTCTGGCGATCTGCGCCCGCGACGGCGAGGAGCTAGAACGGGCGCGGAAGGACCTGGTACAGCGGGGAGCGGAGGTGCTGACGGTTGTCTGCGACGTGCGCGACGAGGCTCAGGTTGGGAAGATGGTCACCGAGGTGACGAACCGCTTCGGCCGGATCGATCTGTTGATCAATAACGCCGGGATCATCACGGTCGGTCCGGTGCAGGCGATGACCAGCGAGGAGTTCGCGCGGGCGATGGAGACGGACTTCTGGGGCGTCGTGTACCCCACGCTCGCGGTTCTGCCGCAGATGCGCGACCGGCGGAGGGGGCGGGTCGTCACAATTACCTCGGTCGGTGGCAAGATCAGCATGCCGCATCTGCTGCCGTACAACAGCGCCAAGTTCGCCGCTGTCGGCTTCTCCGAGGGGCTCCGAGCCGAGCTGGCGCCCGACGGCATCATTGTGACGACGGTGGTTCCGGGCGAGATGAAGACGGGCTCGCATCTGCACGCCGAGTTCGCCGGGGAGCGGGAGAAGGAGTACCGGTGGTTCGCGTTGGGAGCAAGCTCCCCCTTGACGATCAGCGCCGACCGGGCCGCGCGCACAATCGTCCGGGGAATCAAACGGGGCACGGCGGAGCTGACGTTTCCGATCTCGGCCAAGATCGGGACACGACTGAATGGTCTCTTTCCGGGAGCGGCGGCGAGCGCGCTGACCGCGATCGAGCGGCTGCTGCCAGCGGCGGGCGACGGCAAGCAGGGCACGGTGCCGGGGGTGACGGTCGCGGCGGGGATGAACGCACCGGTTTTGGAGAAGGCGACGGCGCTGGGGCGATCCGCAGCCGAACGCTTCAACCAGTATCCCGACGGGCAGGCCGAGACGGCGCCGGGGGCGGGTGTCTGAGCGAGCGCGCTACGGCACGAGCAGCGCAAGGGTCGGGGATCAGGTCCCGGTGCGAAGAACGGCGGGCGGCGGTCAGGTGTCATAGGCCGGTTCAGCCTCACGCCGGGCACACCCCATGCGGACGGCGTGACGACGACCTTCGATGACGGAAAGGAGCGATCGTGTCCGAGCAACAACGTCAGCGAGATCAACCGCGGGAGCGTGCGACCTATTTGACGCTGGTTGGACTGTTCCTCGGGTTGTTCGCCGCCTTTTCGAAGCGGGAGCGGGATGAGCAACGACCGCTGGCGATCGGGCCGCTCGATCTCGCGCTGCTCGGACTCGCCACCTTTCGGGCGGGACGCCTGGCCGCCTATGACCGCGTCACCGAGCCACTGCGCGCGCCGCTGACGGAGACGCGGCAGGACGAGTATGGCGCGGGGGAAAACGTGGTTGCCGCCGGCAGCGGCGCGCGGAAGGCGATCGGGGAGATGGTCTCTTGCCCAACATGCGTCGGTACCTGGGTTTCGGCGGGGCTGGTCTATGGTCTCCGCGTCGCGCCCCGGCCAACGCGCCTCTTTCTCGGGATGATGGGCGCGATGGGGCTTGCGGAGCTGCTCGATAGCGCGAATGAGGCGATGAGCTGGGCAGGCAAGGCGGCGCGGAAGGAGTCGGCGCCAAACTAGCGCGAGGGACGCCAACGGACTGGATGCGATACCGCTTCGGCTCTCGGGATCGGGGCGGTGATTCACCGGGCGGAGCGCTACCGAGCGCGTCGCCGCAACGCGACGGCTACGAGACCGGCGGCTCCCGCACCAGCGGCGGCGGTCAGGCCGTGGTGGGTTGTCCACCACCACTGGGAACTGGAGGACTGCGCCTGATCGTCGAATGGACCGTGGGCGCCGCGATCGCGATCGTCGTCGATCGGGTGGTCGAGATTGTCGGGGGCGTCAGGCTCTCGGGGGTCGTCGGTCTGCTGGGCCTCATAGTTGGTTCGCGCCAGGTAGCGATCGAGTAAGCCGGGGGCGATCTTGTCACCCAGGATGGCGAGCGTCGTCGGGAGGCCGACGTTGACCTCGCGGCGACCGTGGACGGCCGCCCAGACGATCGCCTCGGCGGCGACCTCCGGCTGAAAGATCGGCGGCACCGGCCGCGGGGAGTTCGGCAAGCGGTTTCTGACCCAGGTGAATTGGGGGGTGTTCAGGGCCGGCAATTGGACCATCGTGACGCGAACGTTGCTCTTGTCGTGGAGCAGCTCGCAACGGAGCGACTCGTTGAAACCCTGGATGGCATGCTTTGCGCCACAGTAAGCCGCCTGCAAGGGGATGCCGCGATAGGCGAGGGCGGAGCCGACTTGAACGATGGTGCCATGGTCGCGTGGAAGCATCCGGCGGAGCGCGGTCAGCGTTCCATTGACGCAACCGAGATAGGTGACGTCCGTGACGCGCCGGAACTCCTCCGCGGTCATCTCCTTGACCGGGGAAAAGACCGAGACCATCGCATTGTTGACCCAGACGTCGATTGGCCCCAACTCCTCCTCGACGGCGGTCGCCGCCAGCTCGACCTGATCCGCCTGGGCGACGTCGACCGACAGGGCGATGGCGCGGCCACCGGCGGTCTCGACGTCCCGCCGCGCCCCATCAAGTCCGGCTTGGCCTCGCGCCAGCAGTCCGACGTGGGCGCCTTGCCTGGCGAAGGCGCGGACCGTGGCCCGGCCGACGCCGGCGGAAGCGCCAGTGACGAGGACGACCCGGGGCCGGGCCCAATTATCAGGAGCGCTCATGGTTCTCGTCTCCTCTCGGTGTCGCGGGGGCAGCTGCCATCTGGTCGGAGTGGTCGGCGGTGACTCGTTGGTCCGCGTCCGCCAGCGCCAAGATTGCCCGGAGATGCTCGGCGTGGGAGAACAGGACCGGAACGTTGCCAAGGAACTGTCCGGCGCGGGCGTCGATCTCTTCGGCGAAAAGGCCGAGTGGACCGGCGGCTCCCTCGGCGCGATCGAGGATCGCCGCGGCCTCCTTCCGGCGTCCCATCTGAGCGTAGACGGTCGCCAGCCAGAAGCAACAGGGGACGAAGGCTCCCTCGAACTCCCCGACCGGGAGGGCGTCGTCCTCATGACCGGGGGTCTCGGCCGGAACGTAGCGGTGAACGAGGCCGTCGATGGTCAATGTCTGAGCGATCGCCTGGGCCGTGGTGCGGCAGCGGGGATCGCTGGCGGGCAGGAACCCCATGATCGGAATCAGCAGGGTCGACGCGTCGAGCGTCTCCCCCTCGTAGCGCTGGCTGAAGGCGCCGAGGCGCTCGCTCCAGCCGTGTTCCCGCACCTCGTCGTGGATGGCCGACATCGCGTCACGCCAGGGCGCGACCGCCGCATGGTGGCCAGTGCGCTCGGCGATCTTGACCGCGCGGTCGAGGGCGACCCAGGCCATGACCTTGGAGCTGACGTAGTGTTGCGAAACGCTCCCCTCCCAAATACCGCGGTCTGGCTCGCGCCAATGGGCGGCGGTGAAGTCAGCGGCGCGCTGAACCATCCGCCAATACTGCTCGCGCCACTCGCCCCCGGCCTGGAGGAAGACCAGAGCGCACTCGGTGAAGAACCCCAGCGAGTCGAGCTGACGCTGACCACAGGCGCGATTACCGAACCGAACCGGCAGCGAGCCGCGGTACCCAGCAAGATCATGCCGCTCGCGATCGGGAAGGTCGGTCCGGCCGTCGACGCCATAGACGACCTGAAGGGGAGAGTCGGTGGACGAACGGTAGGTCGTCAGGCAATCCATATAGCGCTGACCGGCGCGCATCTTGCCCAGTCGGGCCAACACCGTCAGGGAGAGGGAAGCGTCACGCACCCAGGCGTAGCGGTAGTCCCAATTGCGATCGCCGCCGATCCGCTCCGGGAGGGAGGTCGTCGGCGCGGCGACGGGAGAGCCGGTTGGGGCGTAGCTGAGCAGGTGGAGGTTGAGCGCGGAGCGGCGGACCTGGTTGGGGCGCGGCCCCTCGTAGGCGAGATCGTCGATCCACTCCCGCCAGTAGCTATCCGCGCGCTCCAGTTCCGTCCGCGCCCGATCGACCGTCCACTCGCGGCGGTCGTCGCCGGTAGCCAGGACGACCCACAGCTCCTCACCGGCCTGGAGGTGAATGCGGGTCGACGCTCCGCCCGCCGAGAGCGTGACTGGCCGGCTGGCCCACAAGCGAAGCGTCGTGCCAGCAAGGTCGAAGAGGGCACCGGTGAGGAGTGGAGAGACGACGGCGTCCCGATCAAAGTCAGCGCGGGGCAGCACGTCGAGGACGCAGTCGGCCGCGCCCGCTGCCGCACGGAGCCGCCGGATAACGACGCGCGCGTCGTCCGCTCCATCCGCCGCGCCACGATCGTCCCACGGCCAGGCCATCGCGTCGGTCAACTCCAGCGTCGCCGCGGCCGACGTCCAAGTCGTGGTCAAGACAGCGCTCTGCGTGCGGTACCGCTGGCTGCCGAGGGAAGGGATGGCGGGACCAAGCCGGCAGTGGCCGCCACGGCGGTTATCGAGCAACGCGCCGAAGACGGTGGGGCCGTCGTAATCGGGGAGGCAGAGCCATGCGAGCGTGCCGTCGGCCGCGACCAGCGCCGCCGTCCGCCGATCGCCGACGACACCGTGGCGCTCGATCGGAATGTCTGTTAATGGCGTGGAAATGTCGCTCACGTGAGGGCGCCGCTCGGGTTTGCCGCCATGACCGCTCCTCCGACGCCGCATCTTCGTTGGGTGCGACGCTCCATCTTAACCGGAGCCGCGTCGCACAGGGCGCGGGTGGTCCAGCGCGGTGGTGCATGATTGGGGCCACCAGCGGACGCGGAAGAGCGACCGAGGACGCGGCAGTGAATCCGCGATCGGAAGGAGATTGCCAGCAGCGGTGTGCTTGGTCTTGGGGTGGAGGCGCTCGTACAATGAGCATCATGGACGAGACCGCACAGCACCCGCCGCGCGGGAGGATCGGGATGATGCGAGCGGCGCCGCGCCCGGTGACGAGAAGCGGCCGAGGGGTTGTGGGGGCCGTGGTCGCGGTCGTTGGTCTGAGCTGCGCGACGATAGCGCCTCATTATGCGAGCGCGACGGCTGGGATGGTTCAGGGGGCGCCGGCTCCGACCGGAGCGGTTGGGATATCTCGTGCCGCGCCGGTGCCGTACGGGGAGGAAGCCGCGGCGGGTCCGCTCCGCCTGCAGGTGCTGCAGGTCGAGATGGGGCAGGAGGCGACAGACCGCGTCGTCGCCGCCAACCCGAACAACGACCCGCCGCGGGAGGGGATCACCTACGTTCTGGTCGATCTTCGTGTCCGCAATGAGGGGGCACAACCGCTTCCCGTCGATGGGGGGGATTTCGCGCTGACTGGCTCGTCGGGTATTGTCCGGCGCTTCGCCGGGGCCGACGCGCCCGATCCGGCGCTCCATGGCACGGTGGAGCACGGCGCCACGCTTGAGGGGTGGGTCGTGTTGACGGCACCGGTCGAGGAGCAAAACTTGCTGCTGATCTTCGACAGCCTGACGCTGGCGGGGAACTGGGCGGATCGGATCTTTGCCCTCCAAGAGGGCGCCAGCGTGAAGGACGCGGCGGCGCCGGTGGCTCCGGCGAACGACGCCGGCGTCGACCCGGCCGCTCCGGCGGGGCTCAACGCGGTGGTGATCACGGCCGATTGGAAGATCGAGCTGCTCGAAACGGTGACGGGGGCGGCGGTTTTCGACCTGGTCGACTACCGGACGGGCGCGCTCGGTCCGGACGACGCGACCGGGAACGACGCGGACAACAGCGTCTGGCTGGCGTTGCGCCTCCGCGTCACCAATGTCCACGCGGGGGGGGGGCCGGCCTTCCTGCCGCCTAACGCGTTCACGCTGGCTGACGAATCCGGCGCCCCGGTGCTGGACATCCAGACCCTGACGCCGCCCCGGCCTGACGCCAGCGCCACCTATTATCCCGGCGCCTCGGGGGAGGGCTGGGTCGCCTTCGACGTGCCCGCCGCCTACACGGCGGCGCTGATCCGGTTCCTCCCCTACGCCACAAATGACGACCCACGGTATTTGACGTATCAATAGCGTCTAGACGCCGCGATCGACCCGCGCTCCCCAGCGGGGGCGCACGGGCGTCGCGGGGGATCGAGCCGTCTTCAGATCGCGGGGTAGTGCAACTCGATGGCGGTCATGATGACGCCGACGAGGCAGACCGAACCGGCCCAGACGAGCGAGGTCAGCAGCTCTTGCTTGACCACGGCCGGAAGGGGAGCGTGTCCCTCGCGCATCCGGTAGGCGGCGCGCAGATCGACCCCGGCGACGGCGAGGAGGGCGAACGCGAGCGCGGCGATGAGGGTGAGCCAGAGGAAGAGCAGCGGGTAGGGCAGGGCGACAAGGCCGCGATCGATGGCTCGCTCGTTGGTCCAGGCGATCTTGATCAGGAAGATGAGGCTACTGAGGGCGACGGCGATGCCGATGGCGGAGCGGCCCCGGCGCCAGGCGGCGCGCTTCGTTTCGCCGCGCCGCACCCACCAGGCGATGGCGGCGATCAGACCGACGGCCGGGAGGGTGATGAGGAAGAGGTGCGAGAACTGGGTGTACCGCGTCTCGAAGCGGTGGACGCTGCCGCGAAAATAGTAGCCGGCGACGAGCGGAGTACCGGCCCAGAGCAGCGCCGCCGGCACCGCGCCGAGGAAGAAATCGCGGAGACGGAAGCGGAGCAGACCAGTGGCGATGGTGATCGGCATCCGGACGAGCGGCAGCAAGCGCCCGACGAACACGACCAGCGCGGCATGGCCGCCAAGGCGGCGGATCCAGCGCTGGACGAAGCCATCGCGATCGGACTCCTGACGGACAAAGCGTTGCAAGAGCCGGACACCGCCGGTCCGCGCCGCAAGGTGCAGGGCGGTGGTCCCGAGGACATCGGCGACCGTGACGAGGACGAGACCGACGAGGAGACCAGTCCGGGAGTGGACGGCGTAGCTGCCGGCCAACAACAGCGCCACCTCCACGGGGATACCGGTCGGGACACCGAGCTCGCCGGCGAAGACCATCAGGGCGATCAGCGGTACGCCGTAGCGTTGGATCAACTCGAGGAGGGACGCGTCGATAGCCAGATTCCCCTTCTTCAGCGCCAGCGACGGACCTCCGGCGGAACGATGCGCGCCGGCATGGGTAGGGTACTTCACGCCGCTGACGGGGGGAAGATCGAGGAGCGGCTAGGTCCGGGCGCGGTCGAGGGCGAGCCATCCGAGGAGGAGAAGGACGACGACGCTGCCGGCCGCCGCGTAGGCAAGGAGCCACCCGCCGTGGTCCGCGACCCAGCCGGTGAGCGGAAACGCCCAAATCATGGTGGCCGAGAAGAGGAATCCTTCGACGGAGAGGATGGTCGCCCGCTGGGCGGCGGCGACCCCGTCGTTGACGCGAGTGGATAACAACGGCTCGTAGAGACCGGCGGCGAGCTCAGCCAGGAGATAGGCGGCGACGCCGAGGGCGAGGACCCCGCTGCCGAGACCGAGCCCGCCAGCGACGATCGCGGCGGTGACGGCGATCGTCCAGGCGGGGAAGCCGCCACGGGCGGTCAGGCGGTGGGCGAACCAGGACCCGGTGGCGGTGCAGAGGAGGGATGAGCCGATGACGAGCCCAATCCGGGACGTGGCGAGACCTTGATCGGCGAGGACGGCCTGGGCGTACAACCCGATCAGGGTCAGCAGGGTCCAGAGCCCGGCGGCGAAGCCAAGCAGCGCCGCTAGCCCCGGCTGGCCGCGAATGATGCGGAGGGCCTCCGCGATCGTCCGCAGCAGGCCGCGGTGGGCGGCGCGGTCACGGACGGGCTCGCGCAGACCGGAGGCGAGATAGGCGCCGGCCAAGCCGATGGCGGCGGTCAGCACGTACGGCCAGGTGAAATCGCGGCCGGCGAGCGTCGCCCCGAGCCAGGTGGAGGCGGCGATGACGAGATAGGAGACGGAGAGCAACCGGCCGAGAATGCGGGCGAAGGGGTCGGTCCCCGCCCGCTCGGCGAGAGCGTCGTAGAGGAAGGCTTGGTCGGCGCCAGAGCGGAAGGCGTAGGACGCGCCGTTGAGATACATCGCCGGGAGGACGAGCCAAAGGGAGTGGGCGGCGAGCAACAGCAGGGCGGAGATCGCGACCAGGAGCGAGCCGATCGCCAACGACCACTTCCGGCCAAGGATGTCGGCGAGGGACCCGGTCGGCAGCTCGAGGGTGATCGGCGCGAGGTGAAAGCAGGACTCGGCCAACCCGATCTCGGTCAGGGAGAGACCGCGATGGCGGAGGTAGAGGATCCAGATGCCGCCAGCGAGATCGACGGCGGACATCAGCTTGTAGGCGTAGTAGCGGTGGAGGGACGGGGCGGCCCCATCCGGCGAGGTCGCCGTCGCATCGTTCCCGACCGCGAGAGGCAGGTGCGGGGCGATCGCGGCCCCCGGTTGAACCACCTCCCCCGGCAGCCCCTCCCGCTCCATCGGCATCGCGTCCACCAGCCTCTTTCACGCCAGATGAGTGAACGCGACGGCCGCGAGCAGCCGGTCAGTCCGACGCGGGTCGTGGTTGACGCGGGAAGGGCGCGACCCATAATGCGGCAACGGGACGCGCCCAGTGACGGTGAGCGAGGGTACCGCAAGGAGGCAGGGATGGCGACCCAGGATCGGGTGAAGGTCGGGATCATCGGCGCCGGATTCATCGGGCAGATGCACGCCGAGGCATTTGAACGAGTGCCGAACGCCGAGGTGGTGGCGATCGCCTCGCCGAACGCGGAGCGGGGTCAAGCACTCGCCGGACGATTCGGTATTCCCCGGCACCTGACTGACTACCGGGATCTGCTGGCGATCGCTGATCTGGACATGGTGACGTTGGGGGTGCCGAACGACCGGCACGCGGCGGTCTGCATCGACGCGGCGCGGGCGGGGAAGCACGTCGTCCGCGAGAAGCCGCTCTGCCTGACGCTGGCGGAGGCGGACGCGATGATCGCGGCCAGCAAGGAGGCGGGCGTGAAGCTGATGTACGCGGAGGAGCTCTGCTTCGCGCCGAAGTACGTCCGGGCCAAACGGCTGGTCGAGGAAGGGGCGCTCGGCGACGTCTTTCTCGTCAAGCAGAGCGAGGAGCATGGTGGACCGCACTCGCCCTGGTTTTGGGACGTAGAGCGATCGGGCGGAGGGGTGTTGCTTGACATGGGATGCCACTCGATCGCGTTTTGCCGCTGGATCATGGGGAACCAACCGATCCGGCGGGTCTCGGCGACGATGGGAACCTTCGTCCACGGCGACAAGACGCGGGGCGAGGACCACGCGCTGGTGATGTTGACGTTCGCGGGCGGCGGAATCGGCGTCTGCGAGAACTCGTGGGCCAAGCTGGGCGGGGTCGACGACCGGGCGGAGATCTACGGCTCGTTGGGGAACACGCGAGCCGATCTGCTGCGGGGGTCATCGTTGACGACCTACAGCGACGCTGGCTACGGCTACGCGGTGGAGAAGGCGACGACGACGCGGGGCTGGACCTTCACGATGTTCGAGGAGACGTGGAACTACGGCTTTCCCCAGGAAATGCAGCACTTCGTCGACTGCGTGGCGCGAGACGAGCCGCCTTTGCTAACCGGTGAGGACGGACGGGCGGTGCTGGAGGCGATTTACGCCGCCTATCTATCGGCGGGGACGGGCCGGGCGGTCGAGCTGCCGCTTGACGCGGCAACCGTCGCCTCCGCGGCGAAGCCGATCGATTTGTGGCTGGGGAACGAGGTCGGAGGTCGGAGGTCGGAGGGCGGAGGAGTCAGGAGTCAGAAGTCGGGAGTCAGAGATGAGCGGAGGGCGTAGCTACTAGCTGTCGTCTCGCGGCGATTGACGACGGGAAACGGATACCCTCGCGGTCAGGCCGCCGGCACGGTGCGGACGGCCCCGCGCGCTCAAACCACACGCCGCCGGACGGGAGAGGGGAGAGGGCAAGACGGAAGGAGAACGACGAGAGGAGGACGAGGTCTGGCGGGGGGGACGCGGTACGCGGTTCGGGCAGGGATGGGGCTGCTACCGAACGACGGGGAGGGACTCGGAGTGACCCAGGTGAGCTCCGGGGGTGCTGATGACGGGGGACCACCCCGGAGGGATTCAGGCGCTGCCCAGGCATGCCCATCACTTACGGGTGCCGCTTAGGAGATAGAATATATGTTCTATAAAGATCTGTCAAGGGGGTGGAGCGAGGTTTTTTGGCGACGTGGGTAGTGGCGCAGTGCAGGAGGCATTCGGGGAGGAGGAGATGACGGGCGCGGGCTGGGATACAGTGGACACCGTGAGGGGATGGTGTTCGATGCTGGACGGCGCGGAGATCGTGCGGGGCGTCTGATCCGATGGACGAGGGTGGTGTGATGGCGAAGGCAGGTAGGGCAGAGGTCTGAGGGAGGAGACGGGCGGGGCGGAGCAAATGGGAGGGGGAAAGAGGGAAGCGGTGATATTGGGACGGGGATGAGCGGCGCGAACGGTGCGTATAATCGCGGCATGGGGCGGTTGAGAGCAGAGCGGGACGGGACGGCCGAGCGTCCGGGGGAGGAGGGGGAGGGGACGGCCGGGCTGGTGCCGTCGCGGCGGCAATACCTGGCGTTGAAGGCGGAGCATCCGGAAGCGATTCTCCTCTACCGATTAGGCGACTTCTATGAGACGTTCGACGAGGACGCGCGGATCGCGGCCCGCGACGCCCGGATCACGCTGACCTCGCGCTCGTTCGGGCGGAGCGGGCGGGTGCCGATGGCGGGGATCCCGCACCACGCCCTGAACCACTATCTGGGGCGGCTGCTGGCGGCGGGGCACACGGTAGCGATTGCGGAGCAGGTCAGCCCGCCCGGGCGAGGGCTGGTCGAGCGGGCGATCGGCCGGGTGGTGACGCCGGGGACGGTGGCCGAGCCTTCCCTGCTACCACCGGGGGAGAACCGGTATCTGGCGGCGGTGCACGCCCTCGGGGAGCGACTGGGGCTGGCCTGGGTCGACGTCAGCACCGGCGAGTTCGCGGTGATGGAGCTGGACGGAGCGGCGGCGCCGGCGCGGCTCAACGAGGAATTGGCCCGGCTCAGCCCGGCGGAATGCCTGGTCTCTGACGCCGACGATGGCGACCTGGACCAGCGACTGCCAGGGCAAAGGACACGGCTGGAGCGGTGGCATTTCGCGCCGGAGCGGGCGGCGGACACGCTTTGCCGTCAGTTCGGGACGCGGTCACTTGCTGCATACGGCTGCGCCGATCTGCTGGCGGCAACGGCGGCGGCGGGCGCGATCGTCGCCTACCTGGAGCGGACGAACGGAGCGCTCCTTCCGCTCTTGACGGGGTTGCGAACGGAAACGGCCGGTAGCCAGGTGGGGCTGGACGGAGCGACCCGGCGCAACCTGGAGTTGACCCGCAGCTTCGGCACCGGGGGGAGCAGGGGTAGTTTGCTCGGCGTGCTCGATGGGACGCGAACGGCGATGGGAGCGCGAGCGCTGCGCCGTCTGGTCGGGCAACCGCTGCGCGACCTCGCTGAGCCACGGCGGCGCCAGGAGCTGATCGCCGCCCTGGTGGAGCGGCCGGGGGAGCGGGCGAGGCTGGCGGCGGCGTTGACGAGCATCGATGATCTGGAGCGGTTGGTGGGACGGGTGGCACAGGGGCAAGCAGGGGTCCGCGACTTCCTGGGACTCGGCGCGGCATTGGGAATCGTGCCGCGGGTGGTCGAGATTCTGGCGGGGCTCCCTGGGGGCGGAGCAGCCGGCGGCACGGAGGCGATCGATCCGTGCGGCGACGTGCTGGAGATGATCGAGGCGGCGGTCGCGGAGGACGACGACGGGGTCGCGCAGATCAGAGCGGGCTTCTCGGTGGAACTGGACGCGGCGGTTGCTGGAGCGCGGGAGACGCGGAGCTGGCTGGCGAGCCTGGAGCGGGCGGAGCGGGAGCGAACGGGGATTCGCTCCTTGAAGGTCGGCTACAACAAGGTGTTCGGCTACTACATCGAGGTGACGCGACCGAACCTGGCGCTGGTGCCGATGGAGTACAGCCGGAAGCAAACGGTGGCGACGGGTGAGCGGTTCGTGACCGCGCCGCTGAAGGAGGCGGAGGCGCGGGTGCTGGCGGCCGACGAGGAGATCGCGCTGCTGGAGCGGGCGGCGCTGGCGCGGCTCGGGGCGGGAGTGACGGCGGCGGCCGGGCGGTTGGTGGCGACGGCGGGACGGCTGGCGCGGCTCGACGCCTTGCTGGCGCTGGCGGAGGTGGCGGCGCGGTGCAGTTGGGTGGCGCCGGAGCTGGTCGACGGGGACGGGCTGGAGATCATCGGGGGTCGCCACCCGGTGGTGGAGGCGGGGTTGGCGGGCGAGGCGTTCATCCCGAACGACTGCCAGTTGGGCGGGGCGGCGCCCCGGCAGGTGGTGGTGACCGGGCCGAACATGGGGGGCAAAAGCACCTACCTGCGCCAGGTCGCCTTGATCGTGCTGCTGGCCCAGATCGGGTCGTTCGTGCCGGCGCGGCGCGTGAGGATCGGGCTGGTGGATCGCATCTTCAGCCGGGTTGGGGCGCAGGACGACCTGGCGCGCGGGCAATCGACTTTCATGGTCGAGATGGTCGAGACGGCGGCGATCCTGCATCAGGCGACGCGCCGCAGCCTGCTGATTCTGGATGAAGTCGGGCGGGGGACGAGCACCGACGACGGGCTGGCGATCGCGCGGGCGGTGCTGGAGGACATCCACGGCCGGGTCGGGGCGCGGACGCTCTTCGCGACGCACTACCTGGAGCTGACTGCCCTAGCGGAGGAGCTGCCGGGGGTCGGCAATGCCCACGTCGCGGCGCTGGAAGCGGACGGGCGGGTAATCTTTCTCTACGCGGTGCGACCAGGGGCGGCAGACCGGGCCTACGGGATCCAGGTGGCGCGACTGGCGGGGCTGCCGCCCTGGGTGGCGGACCGGGCGGAGGCGGTGCTGTCGGCGATGGCGGAGACACGGCCACGGGATGAGCCATCGCCGGGAGCGGCGTCGCCGCCCGCGATGGAGCAGACCGACCGGCTGATCGCGGAGGGGCCGGCGGCACCGTACCAGATGGCGTTGGACGGGTTCGTGTCGAGGTCGGGCGCCGGGGAACGGCTGGCGCGGGAGCTCAAGGAGCTCGATCTGGGGGCGATGACGCCGCGCGAGGCGATCGACTGGCTGTTCGAGCGGCAGGAGCGGTTGTGAGTGGGACCACAACCATGCCATGGCGGGGTGTCCACCATAGCCATTGAACACTCGCGCTCCGGCGTACCAATCCAGCTCACCGACGAGCGATGGCGTCACATCGTCGCGCGTCATCCCGAGCTTGACGATCAAGCTGACGGGTTTGTCGTGACCGCGTACCTCACCCGCCGGCCATCGGCACAAAGGGTTGTGATATGGAAGCGTTGAAGATCCTGGGATCATCATCCTCGATTACGGGCGACTACGACGAGGAGGCTGATGTCCTTTATCTGTCGGTGGGACCGCCCCGCCCAGCAGTCGGCATCGATAGTGGGGATGGACTCGTGTTGCGGTACGACGAGGTCGAACGGGAGTTGGTGGGACTGACCGTGATTGGCCTGCGTGAGCGTCTGCGGCGGGGGCTGGGTGAGGTGGACCAGGGAGAGGAACGTGGTTGAACGGACGGAACCGCGCCGCTTCATGCTGCTGACGGGGGCGGCGGGGCGGATCGGGTCGAGCTTTTTCGAGGCGGCGAAGGACCGGTACCGGTTCCGCTTGGCGGATCGGGAGACGGCGGGACTGGAGGAGGCGGCTGGGCGGGAGCACGAGACCCTGCGGCTCGACGTGGCTGATTTGGAGGCGTGCCAGGCGGCGTGCCGGGGCGTCGAGACGGTCATCCATCTGGCGGCGGACCCGTCGCCGGAGGCGGATTTCTACGGCTCACTGCTCGACAACAACATCAAGGGGACCTACAACGTCTTCCGGGCGGCGAAGGATCAGGGATGCCGGCGGGTGATCTTCGCGAGCAGTATCCACGCCGTCGTCGGGTACCCCCAGGATATGCAGACGCGCCCGGAGACGCCGGTGCGGCCGGCGAACATGTATGGGGTCAGCAAGTGCTTCGGGGAGGCGGTCGCGGCCTGTTTCGCGACCGACGGTCTCTCCGCGATCGCGATCCGGATCGGCGCGTACGAGCCGGACCAGTTGCGGCAGGAGCCGACGACCGGGTTGATGATGGCCTACGTGAGCCGGCGGGACATGAACCACCTGCTGGAACGGTGCGTGGAGACGGCGAACATCTCCTTCGCGATCGTGCACGGGGAGTCCAACAACCGGTTCAAGCGGATGGATCTGACGGCGACGCGGGAGTTGCTGGGATACGAACCGGAGGATGACGCGTTCGCGCTCTTCGGCGACAACGAGCGGGGTTGAGGTAGGGCAAGCTCGTTGTCCGCCTGGCGGCATCTGGCTCGGGTTCGAGATGAGGCGCCGTCGACGAGGGTTTCCAGCCCGTGGCTGCGTGGTCGTGGCGCCGTCGATGTCGACGACAAGCGGCCCGTGGTCGCGGGTCGTCGTCGCGGCGTGTGGTCGCGTTTGCGGCGCGAGGCCGGTGTCGCGGCCGCGGCGCGCGGGCGGGGTCATATGGTGTGGTTGGGGGGCGCGGCATGCGCTCGGGGTCGCGGCGCGGGGTTGTGTCCGCGGCGGGCGGTCGTGGTTGCGGCGCGGGGTCGGGGTTACGGGGTGCGGGCGGGGTTGCGGCGCAACGGGGTCGTGGATGCGACACGAGGTGGTGTCGATGGCGGGCGGTCGGGGGCATGGCGTGTGGTCGGGGCCGCGGCGCGGGGCTGAAGACCCCGCGCTGAACCGACGAAGCCCCGCTGGGGCTGAGGACGGGCGGAGGCGGCGTCTTTGGACAATGTCGTTGGCGGGCGCCCTCTCGGCGGGGGCTGGGATCAGAGCGGGATCAATGGCGGAAGTGGTGCCTCAGGCGGACCTTGAGCGAGGAGGCGTTGTCGTTGCCAACGGCGGTGTCGCTGAGGTCGGGATCGTTCCGGGAGAAGGTGGAGGACGCCCCGTCGTAGGCGAAATTTTCGCAGAGGGTGGCCCGGACCTTCCGTCCAGCCTTGATCGAGCGGGTGGCATCGTTGCCGATCTGGTAGGCGGTGAATTCGGCGAAATCGCCGACGGCGAAGACGATGCAGTTCCCGCCGGTCCCGTAGTCGACTTGTTGGTAGAGGTACACCTGCTTGGGCCCGGGGGAGGAAGCGGCACAGAGATCGCTGCTGGCGGCGGTGGCCGTGAAACCGGGGAACACGGCGGCGGCCGAGGCGAGACAGAGGGTGCCAACCGCGGCGATGTCCGCCCATCGCTGGCGTGGGCGGTGTCGCACGCGGGATAGCGTTTCCGTCTCCACCAACATCGAAACCACGTTCATCTCTCCTTCGCTCGACGATGCGGGAGCAAGTGAGGGCCCCACGCGGCGCAGCGACCCGCTGACGGTGCCGCTGACGATCACTCAGCCATCGTAGGTGGCGCGGGCCGGGGGGCGTACCGTGCGGATTGCGGGTTTCTCGCCGTGTCGACGGAGGGCGTACCCCGTAATTTGCGCAAGCGGTCTCTAACGAAAGCAAGTAAGGCGAACCCGTAATTTGGACGGTGTACCCCCGCGGGCGGGGACGCATTGTAGGACCGTGCCAGGCGAATGGGTCCGATCGTGCCGCTCCCTGAGTGGGGAGTCGCAACCCGAACCAGATGGAGGACTAGACGATGAGCGTGCCTCTGACGATCTACGCCATGGCCGAAGCGGCGGAGCGAGCGCAATGGGCGGCCGAGGCTGAGGCGGCGCTGCCCCCGCGCCCGAGCGTCCTCCAGACAGCGGCGCTGCGGGTGGTCGGTGGCGTCGCTCGCGCTTGGTCGCAATCGTTGACGAGCCGGCAGGCGGTCCGCGTCGACACGAGCGCGGTCAAGTCGGGAATGGCATAGAGGGGAGCGGCCGCCCGGACGCCGCCGCGAAGTGACGCCGAAGCGGGAGTAAGGATGCCCGCTCGCGCGGTCCACCGTAGCCGAGGAGCGTGGATCGCTCACCCGCGAGCGGCGCACTGATTACCGACGAGCGCCAGGAGGAGTCTGCGATGGACGATCGCCACTTTGACGATTGGGTGAGAGCGGTCACCACGCCGTCCCCCCGTCGTGGCGTCCTCCGCTTTCTCGCCGGGGCACTCACCGCCGCAACCCTCGGCGGCGTGCTGACAGCCCGAGGCGCCGCCGCTGGCGCCGGCTGCTTCAAGCGGAAGAAACGCTGCCGCCGCGACAGCCAATGCTGCACCCTCAACTGTCGCTACGGCGTCTGCCGCTAACACCCGGGCAGCACGCAAAGGGGGATGCCGCATGGCGGATCGATGGACAGACGAACTGACGCGGAGGATCGCGGTCACCCTGCCGAGACGATCGGTGGCGCCAACGGTGATCGGCGCCGCCATCGCGGCGCTGCGCCACGTCCACGGCGGCCAGGTCAGTGCCGGCTGCACCGCGCTGCGTCGCCGCTGCCACCACGATTCGCAGTGTTGCACGTTGCGCTGCCGTCGCGGTCGCTGCCGCCGCTAGACGTCGAGGGAGGATACGACGGTGGACGATCTGCAGTTTGATGCCCTGACCCGGCGGATCGCCACGAGTCGCACCCGGCGGGGCGTGCTCCGCTCCCTCGCTGGCGCGGCCGCCGGCGGCGCGCTGGCGATGCTCGGCGCCGTCGTCCCCGTGGCGGCGAAGGATCAAGCGGAGAACCACCATCGCGGCGACGCCAACGACCACCACCGAGGCGGTGGGAGCTCCAGCCATCCCTCTCAGCACGGCAAGAGGACCGGTGGTCGTGGCGGGACTGGAGCATCGGTCCATCACACCGCAAGCGGTACGCGACCAGCGGCGGTCCAGCCTGGCGAGGGCACGGTCCAGGCAACCGAGACGCAGCGGCCGAGGACCGCTACCTCCACGTGCTTCCAGAAAGGCAAGCGCTGTCGCCACGGTGAGCAATGCTGCTCCGGGCAATGCCGGCAGGGGCAGTGCGCGCCGTGCCGCAGCGGCAAGACCGCCTGCGGTGGTGCCTGCGTCGATACCAAGAGCAGCCTCGCTCACTGCGGTGGCTGCGGCCAACCCTGCGATGAGGGGCTAACCTGTTCGGCTGGGAAGTGCGGTGGTTGCAAGACGGGCGAGCAGCCGTGCAAGGGGAGGTGCATCCCTGACGGGGACTGCTGCGACGACACGGATTGCGATGGGGATCAGACGTGTCAAGGTGGGAGTTGCGCTTGCCCGGGCAGCATGAAGAACTGCGGTGGAACGTGCCAGGAGTGTTGCGGCAACGGCGACTGCAGCGGAGGTCAGACGTGTCAAGGTGGGAGTTGCGCCTGCCCCACCGGCATGAGGAACTGTGGCGGAACGTGCCAAGCGTGCTGTGACGACGGCGACTGCGATGAGGGCCAGCGGTGCCAAGGTGGGAGCTGCGCCTGTCCCCAGGGGAGTTGCGAACAGGGTTGCGGTCAGACGATCTGCGGGGACGGGTCGTGCAAGGCGGGCACGAACGGCGACTGCGGGCACGACAACGACTGCTGCAGCGGGGTCTGCGTCGCGGACAGGTGCTTGGGCGGATGCGGCGGCACGGGCGACGCCTGCGACAGCGGCAGCGACTGCTGCGGCGGGAGCTGTCAGAGCGGAATCTGCTGCGGCAGCAGGGTGGTCTGCCAGGGGGTCTGCTGCGGCGGCGACCAGGTCTGCCGAAATAGCAACGGGGCGTGCTGCACGCCGGAGTCGTGCCAGCCCGGTCAGTGTGGAAGCGTCGACGACGGCTGCGGCGGGACGCTGGCGTGTGGCGGCTGCGGTCAGGGGCAGACGTGCACCGAGGGACACTGCGTGGCCGCCTGCACGCCGGACTGCGGCGGCAAGGTCTGCGGCGGCGACGGCTGCGGCGGGTCGTGCGGGAGTTGCGCGGATCAGGGGGCGGCGACGTGCGGCACGACCGGGCAGTGCTCGGGCGGGAGCTGCGAGCGGTACGGGACGAGCACGACCTGCCAGGCGGCGACGTGCACGAGCGCCACGACGCGGCAGCCGGCCTGCACCTGCGACGGGCAGGGGAACTGCTCGTGTCCGGGGGCGATCACCTGCGCGGGGAATCTGAAGTGCCGGGACGGGGCGTGCCTGACCGAGTGTGGCGGCGACACCGACTGCGCCGACCCGTATGTCTGCGTCCGTGGTATGTGCTCGCCGAATGTCGGATGCGATTGCGCCAACCTCGACTACTGCCACGGACACGGGACCTGCACATCCGTCTGCAGCTGCGAGTGCACTCCACCGTACACGGGGGTGGCCTGCGACCAGCTCCCGGAGGTGCACTGCAGTGACTTCACCACGTGCGCCGACTGTAACAGCCATGGCCCTCAAGGCTGCACCTTCTGCTCGCAGACAGTTGATGGGCAGGCGGGGGTCTGCACGGAGAGCTCTAACTGCTTCGTGCCCATCGAGAGCTGTGTATCGTGTGATTGCGCCAATCTCGATTTCTGTAACGGCAATGGAACGTGCCTGCCTGACTGCAGCTGCGAGTGCATACCACCCTATTCGGGAGCGAGCTGCGCCGACTTTCCACAGCCGACTTGTGAGGATTATGTCACGTGCGAAGAGTGTTCGGATCACTTTGACGCTGGGTGCGTCTTCTGTGCCAACACGGACGACGCGAGGAGCGGAGTCTGTGTTCAGTCTGACGTTTGTATCATTCCAGCTCCCCCCTGTGTGTGACCCCGCGGGAACCGCGTCACTGTGGCCGGCGAGGGCGATCCCTCCGGCGTCGACGCTGAGGTGGTGAGGGACCGCGCCGCGTCGACGCTAGCGGACCCGAACCACCAGCGCGGCAGCGGGTTCCGAGTGGTGGGCCGCGGCCATTGACGCGGATCGGGGGCTCGACCAGCGGTCGGCGTTGCCGCCAAGGGCGGGGAGGCACCAAGGGCGGCGATGGTGGGGCCGTCCGGGTGGGCGCCCGTGGGGATGGTGGGAAGCACTCGGAAGGTTATAGGCTCAAAGGGACCACGTAAAGAGACAGGATGACCGCGATGGATGGACAGCGCTGCAATCGGATCGCCAAGATGGTGGGCGCGACAACTGCTGAGTGGAGGCCCGCTGGCTGGGCCGCTGGGAGGATTTGGGGTCGAGGGGGCAGCGGCCCGCGTCCGTCTCCCCAGTAAAGCGCGCCAAGCGGGACCAGTGCTGCGGCGACGTCCACGGGAGGCATGGCCGCTGCACGTACCGTGCGGGGCAACCCCGGTGCGGGCGCGTCTGCTGCCTGGAGGGACACGTCTGCGCCATGCCAGAGACGAAATGCTCGGCACCGATCTGCTCTACCGGGGCGACGTGGCCCGCGGCCAATCTCTGTGTCCCGGACAACACCTGCTTCTGTGTCACAACCGTTGAGGGAACGCCTTGCTGCACCGCGGACGCCTGCTTCGACGCTGACCGCACGCGCAGCGACGAGTGTCGGCAGGGGCAAGCGTGCGTGGCGGCGACCGGGGACTTCGCTGTGTCCGTGGTGGCAGCTCAGCCGCGTGGGGCCGTGCTATGCGCCGCGGTAGGCTGGCCGCTGGCGGTCGTGCTATGTGCCGCGGCGCTTCGCGATAGGGGTTGGGGAGTGAGGCGGTAGTCGTGGGAGACAAGGGCGACGCGCCGGCGCGGACGAGCCTTATTTCGTGGTTCCTACCTACTCCCATCCGTTGGGACCCTCGTCCGTGGCTGACGGTGACCGGGGACCGACAGACCACGTGTCGGCACCGCCGCCTTACCAGCGATGCCCGTCTTGACAACCGGCGCAAGGTGCCGCAAGCTGCGGTTCATTGCCACGGATGGGGCCGAGGGGGCCGCGATCGGCAAGGACGGGACGCCAGTCGCTCTCGGAGGAGGTGGAAACACCAAGCCTTTGACCCTCCCTCGGCATCACCCGTGGTTCGGCGGTGCAGCGACGCGCAGCGACCATTCGGCAAGGAGGCCTCGTGTGACGAACCTGCTCGAACGTGCGACGACCGGTCGGCTCGACCGGCGCACAATGCTCAAGTTGACGGGCGCCGTCGGTGGCGCCGCGGCGATGGCGCGGATCGTCGGAGCGGCCGGGGTTTCGGCTCAAGAAGGACCGACCTTGGTGACGTCGATCCGGTCGCTGTCGAACCCTTACCACGCCGTCTGGGCCAAGGGCGGCGGGGCGTTCGCCGAATCCGTGGGGCTGAAGGACAAGCATCAGGTACAGACCACCGAAGGTGACAGCGAAAAGGGGATCGCCGCGATCAAGGCGGTCCTCGCCAGCAGCGGCAAGAACGCAGTCATCAACATCGACCCGAATGGTCCGACGGACGCGGTACCGATCGTCGAGGCGGTGGAGGATGCGGGTGCCTGGGTCGTCACCCACTGGAACAAGCCCGAAGACCTCCACCCGAGCGACTTCAAGCACTACGTCGCGCACATCTCCTACGACGGGGTTGATGCCGGATACAACACCGCGTCGCAGTTGTTGAAGGCGATCGGGGGCAAGGGCCAGATTGTCGCGGTGCAGGGTATCCCCGACAACATCCCGGCGAAGCAGCGCTTCAAGGGTCTGGAGATGGCGCTGGCGGAAAACCCAGGCGTCAAGTTGCTCGAGGAGCAGCCGGCGAACTGGGATCAGACGGCCGCGCAAAACTTGATGGACACGTGGCTGACCAAATACGGGGACGATATCACCGCGGTCTGGTGCGCGAACGACGGGATGGGGCTGGGCGCGTTGGAGGCGCTGCGGGCCAAAAACAAGGCGGGCAAGGTCCTGGTGTCCGGGGTCGATGGCACGGCGGAAGCCTGCACCGCGGTGATCAAGGGCGAATTCGCGGCGACGATGGCGAACAATCCATTCTGGCAAGGTGGCATGGGCCTGAGCATTGGCTACCACGCCTGGAACGGCAAGCTCGATCTGGCGAAGGAGCCGCCGGAGCACCGCGAGTTCTACGCCAAGGCGACGCTGGTGACGAAAGTGAACGCGCAGAAGGTGCTCGATACGATTGCGGTCGGCAACTTGACGTACGACTGGAACGATCTCTGGAGTCTTGTCGACAAGGGGATCGAGACGGCGGCAACGCCGACCTCGTAGCACTGGCAACCGATCCGAAGGTCAGACCGACACGAGCGGGAATGCCGCTGGTGTCGGTCTGACGGCGGCACGATCAGGAGCGGTATGGGCAACGCGCCGAAGGTCAACGCTGGCGGCTCGGCGGTGATGGCTGGTCGCCGCAGGCTCCCGGAGATGCGGCGATCGCGGCGTCTTGTCCAACTGGGGCCGACCATTGCGCTCGTCGGAGTCTTTATCCTGATCTCAATCATCAACGCACGTTTTCTGACACTTGACAACCTGCGCAGCATCGTCACCCAGAGCGCGATCCCCCTGGTGCTCGCGGTTGGGTTGACCTTCATCATTCTGGCGGGGGCGATCGACCTCTCGATCGAAGGCGTGATGGCGATGAGCTCGGTCATCGTCAGCTTTCTCGTCCTGAACAACCGGACCCACTTCAACCTCGGGTTAGTGGGCGTGGCGGTTGCCGTGCTCGCCGGCGGTCTGACCGGGTTGCTGAATGGCATCATCCACGTGACGTTCCGCATCCCGTCCTTCATGGTGACGCTCGGGATGTGGTCGGTTGGCACCGGCCTGGCCACGATTCTCTACAAAGGGCTGCCGGTCACGGTCGAAGATTCGATGCTGCGCTCCTGGGCGATTGGCACGACGTTCTCGTTTTCGAACCTCGCCTGGTTCGCGATTGCCGTCCTAGTGATCGGGTATCTGATCCAGCGATTCACGCGATTAGGGCGGTACGCGTTCGTCATCGGTGGGAACGAGGAATTAGCCCGGCTGTCGGGCGTGCCGGTGAACCGGTACAAGGTCTTGCTCTTCACCTTCGCCGGGCTCTGCTCCGGACTCAGTGGGGTCCTGATCGCCGCCCGCACCGGCTACGGGACGGCCAACGTCGGGACAGGGACGCTGTTCCAGGTCGTCACCTCCGTCGTCGTCGGGGGCACGGCGTTGACGGGGGGGACGGGCGGGGTGTTGCAAACCCTCGTCGGCGTGCTGTTCGTCACCACGCTCAGCAACGGCATGATTTTGATGGGCATTCACCCCTACATCCAGCAAGCGGTCCAAGGGCTGCTAATCATCGTGGCGGTGGCGCTGACGATGGACCGGGGACGGATTCCGATCATCAAGTAGGCAGCAGTGCAGAGACGGACGCGAGGACGCCAATATGCAGTCCCATCCCTTGATCGGTCGGACTGGCTCGTGAGCGGCGAGGCGAGCGCCGCGCTCGACGTGGAGGGCCTGGTTAAGCGCTTCCCAGGCGTGACCGCGCTCGACGGGGTAACGCTGCGCCTGCGGGAGAACGAGGTGGTCGGCTTGGTCGGCGAGAACGGCGCCGGCAAGAGCACCTTGATGAAGGTGCTGGCCGGCATCTACCAGGCGGACGCCGGGACGATTCGGCTGCGCGGCCAGGTGATGCGGCCGCAGAGCGTGCGGCAGGCGGTCGGCAACGGAATCGCGATGGTGTTCCAAGAACAATCGTTGCTGCCGAACATCAGCATCGCCGAAAACCTCTTCCTCGGGAACGAGGCGCAGTTCATTCGCTTTGGAGTGATCGATTGGCCGGCGATGTACGCGGCGGCGCGGCGCCAACTGGCGAAGGTCGAGCTCGATCTCGACCCACAGACCTACACAGGCGACGTCAGCTTCGCGCAGCGGCAGCTCGTCGAGCTGGCGAAGGCGATGACGATCGAGGACCGGACGCGGCACAGCCCGGTCATCCTGCTCGACGAACCGACCTCGGTGCTCTCCCAGGCCGAGATCGATTTGCTCTTCGCCCAGGTGCGGCGGCTCAAGGAGCGAGCATCGTTCATCTTCGTCTCGCACCGGCTGGAGGAGGTGCTGGCGCTGAGCGACCGCGTCTACGTGATGAAGGACGCGCGGACCGTCGCGGAACGCGATCCGGCGACGACGAGCGCGGAGGAGCTCTACCGCCTGATGGTCGGCCGGGACCGGCAGGCGGAGTATTACCGCGAGTCGGAGCAGCTCCCATACGCGCCGGAGCGAGTTGTGTTGAACGTCGAAGATCTGGGCGTCAACGGGGCGTACACGGGTGTCAGCTTCAATGTTCACGCTGGGGAAATCGTGGCGATCTGCGGAGTCGTCGGGTCGGGACGAGAGGCCGTCTGCCGGACGCTGGCCGGTGCCCTCCCGCCAGATCGGGGGACCGTTCAGATCGACGGGGCGCGGGTAGGCTTCCGATCACCGGGCGAAGCCGTTGCCCACGGCATCGCCTATGTGCCAATGGAGCGCCGGCTGGAAGGGGTGGTGCCGTACCTGACGATTGCCCAAAATATTACCCTGCCGAACCTGCGGCCTATTTCACGGGGAGGGTTGCTCGCGCTCTGGCGGGAGAATCGGGTTGGCCAGGAGTGGATGCGGCGGCTGCGCATCCGGGCGCCGGGGCCGCGGACGAACGCGGTCAACCTGAGCGGGGGGAACCAGCAGAAGGTGGTTTTGGCGAAGTGGCTGGCCCAGCGGCCGAAGGTGTTCGTCCTCGACCATCCAACGCGCGGGCTCGACGTCGGCGCGAAGGAAGACGTCTACGCGCTGATCCGGGAGGTGTCGCGGCAGGGAGTCGGCATCGTCCTGACGTCCGATACGTTGGAGGAAGCGATCGGGCTCAGTCACACGATCCTGGTGATGAAAGATGGCGCGATTGTCCACCGGTTCGGGGACGCGGGTCGCAAGCCAGGCCAGGTCGACGTCGTCAGTCTGATGCTGTGACCTTGTCTCAGATCGTTGCGCGGACCGGGACGACAAGGGAAGGCGTTCCATGGTGATGAACTCGACCGCCGACTCGCTGCCACCCAGCCCCGGCCGGGCGCCGCGCGCCGCGCGCCTGCTCCGGGCGGACGCGCTGCGGGATGTCGCGCCGGTGCTGACCCTGGTGATCTTGACGCTGATCGTGGCGGCGCGGGAGCCGGCATTTATCGGCCAGCGCAACCTCCTCAACGTGGCGGATGCATCGGCCCCACTCTTTGTTCTGGCACTGGGCGAAACGGCGATCATCCTGATGGGATCGATCGACCTCTCGCTGCATACGATCGCGTCCTTGTCGAGTGTGCTAGCGGCGATGTGGATCGATCAGCTCCACGTCTTCGCGGCGCCAGCGGGCGTTCTCGTCGGCACGCTCTGCGGGTTGATCAACGGCTTGCTCTACGCGCGCCTCCGCATCCCGTCGTTCATCACGACGCTCGGCACCTTCGGGCTCTGGAAAGGGATCGCGCTGACGATCTCGAACGCGCAGCCGGTCCCGATCCCGTACAAGATCGGCGGTCCATTCGGGTGGCTGAAGGGGGACTCGCTCGGTTTTCCGAACACGGCCTGGTCGGCACTGGTGATGATGGCGGCGACATTCGTCATCCTCCGCTACACCCCACTCGGGCGCTACATCTACGCGATCGGGATCGGCGAGCAGGCGACCTGGCTCTCCGGCGTACCGGTCCAACGCTACAAGGTGCTGGCGTTCATGCTGGCGGGGTCGTGCGCCGGGTTGGCGGGCGTGTTGCTCGTCGCCCAGCTCCGGAGCGGGGGGCCGTCGCTGGCGGATAGCCTGCTGCTCCCGGCGATCGCGGCGGTTATCGTCGGGGGGACGGCGATCACGGGGGGGGTCGGGGGGGTCGCGCGCACGTTGATCGGGGCGCTGATCATTATCGTTGCCCGGGTGGGGATGGACTCGGCTGGGGTCGATGTCTTCGCCCAGCAGATGGTTTACGGCTTGATCGTGATCGTCGCCGTATCGTTGACGATTGACCGATCGAAGATCGCAATGGTGAAGTAATCGATGGTGGACGGCCAGGACGGCTCCGACTCGCCCTCTTGTGCCCTCTTCGACGGTTGTGTAGATTAGCGACCTGGCGCGTATGCAGGTGAGAGGTCTATCGGTCGGTTCATATGCGGAGGAGGGGTCTCATGAGTTGGACGCGGTCGACACGGCGGGCGTTCGTTTCGCAAGCGGCGGCGCTGGCGGCGGCGGTGACGGCGGCGGGGCGGGTACGCCTCGACGCGCTCGCGCAGGATGCGACGCCGGCGGTGCCGAAGCTCGGGCCGCTGAAGGTTGGGTGGTCGACGATCTACACGACCCCGTCGTGGATGACGGAGACCCAGAACGAGATCGAGGCGGAGGTCAAGCGGCTGCAGGGGCTCGGGCTAACGATCGACTTCAAGGTCTTTGACGCCAATGGCGACACGGCGACCCAGATCGCCCAGATCCAGACGATGATCGACCAAAAGTACGACATCTGCCTGCTGATCGCGGGGTCGGCGACGGCGCTCGATCAGGTGGTGCAGAAGGCGACCGAGGCGCAGGTCATCGTCGTCAACTGGGATAGCTTGGTGACGACCGACCAACTGACCGCGAAGGTCTTTATCGACCAGGAGGAGTGGGGCCGGGTCACCGGGCAGTGGCTGGTCGACAAGCTCGGCGGCAAGGGGAAGATTCTGGCGATCAACGGCCCGGCCGGGATCTCGGTCAGCGAGGCGCGCTGGAGCGGCGCGAAGAAGGTGTTCGAGCAGAACCCGGACGTCGAGATCGTCGGGACCGCCAACATCGAGTACAACGAGGCGCCGGCGCTGACCGAGCTGGCAAGCCTGCTGGCGGCGCATCCGGACGTCAACGGGATCTGGTGCCAGGCGGGGGCGCATGCCTCGGCGGCGCTGAAGACGGTGCAGCAGATGGGGCTGCAACTGATCCCGATCACGGGCGAGAACTACAACGCCTTCCTGAAGCAATGGTGCAAGCTCAAGCATCAGGGGTTCAGCTCGATCGCGACGGCCGAGGTCAACTACATGGCGGTGATCTCGCTCGACCTGGCGATCAAGGCGAAGGCGGGGGAGCCGACACCGGCGACGGTCGAGGTGCCGCTGCCGGAGATCACCGACGACAACGTCTGCGAGTGGGCCAACGATAAGCTCCCGGACGATTGGTACGCGATCCCGGCAATCCCCGGTCCGGCTGAGATCGACAAGCTGATCGCCGACGCCCTGGCGGCTGGCCCGGCGGGTGGGGCGACCCCGGCGGCGACACCGGCCGGCTAGCCGGGATCGTTGAGGAGCCGGCGTCAGACGCGTTGGTGGCCAGTATCGAGTGGCGGCGCGGGGGTCTCGTGGCGAGCCTGTGGCCGTGGCGAGGCCCTTCGCGCGGCCGGGGTGACGTGTCGTCGAAGGTGAGCCGGCTGGTGGCGTGAGTCGCGCCACCAGCCGGGCACGGCCGCGGTCGTGGTATCGATCGCCGAGGGGCCTGTCACGCACCGGGGTTAGGGTCGGTAGCGCCGCAGAGAACGAGCCAGAGACAGGGGACGGGAGACCGGCTGCCAGATGGATACGGCTCTTCCGGCCGCGCCAGGGTATCGACCAGCCGCCAGCGGTCCGGCGGATCGGACTGGGCGACCGGTGATGCTGCGGACGGCCGGGTTGACGAAGGCGTTCGCCGGCAACGTGGTTTTGCGAGACGTCAGCTTCACCGCGCTGGCGGGCGAGATCCAGGCGCTGGTGGGAGAGAACGGCGCCGGTAAGAGCACGCTGATCAACATCGTGGCGGGGGCGCTGCCGCCGGACGCGGGGACGATCGAGCTTGATGGGCGGCCGGTTCACCACCTGACGCCGGGGGAGGCGGAGGCGCGCGGCGTGGCGACCGTGCACCAGGAACTGAGTCTCTGCCCACACCTGACCGTCGCCGAGAACATCTATTTGGGCAAGAGGCCGACCATTCACGGCCGGATCGACGTGGCTACGATGGCGGCGGGAGCGGCGGCGATCTTCGCGGACCTCGGCGTCAGGATCGATTCGCGGGCGGTCGCCGGCGAGCTAGCGCTGGCGGACCAACAACTCGTCGAGATCGCCAAGGCGCTGGCGGGCGAACCGAAGCTGCTGATCCTCGACGAGGCGACCTCGGCGCTCGACGCCGGCCAGGTACAACTGCTCTTCGCGGCGCTGCGGCGGTTTCGGGACCGGGGGGCGGCGATCATCTTCGTGTCCCACCGGATGGAAGAGATCTTCGCCATCGCCGACCGGATCACGGTGCTCAAGAACGGCGAGTATGTGGCGACCGTGCCGGCGGCCGGAACGACGGTCGGTGATCTGGTCAAGCTAATGGTCGGGCGGGAGATGCGGGACGTCTTCCCGCCGAAGCCACCGGTGGGCGAGGTGCTGGGGGCGCCGGTGGTGCTGGCGGTCCGGGAACTCGGCTCTGGCAACCGGTTCCGGCACGTTGGCTTCGACCTGCATCGCGGAGAAATCCTGGGTCTGGGCGGGTTGCAGGGGCAGGGTCAGCGCGAGTTGCTGGCCGCTCTGTTTGGCTTGCACCCGGTTCAGGGCGAGGTGCTGCTCGGGGGCAGCCCAGCGACCGTGCGCGGTCCCCGCGGCGCGATGCGGCGGCGGATCGCCTACGTGCCGGAAGATCGGAAGACCGACGGTCTGATCGTCCAGCTCCCGGTCCGGGAGAACCTGGCGATGCCGAGTTTGGACCGGCTCGACCGCTTCGGCGTGCTGAGCCGGGAGCGGGAGACGCGGCTGGTCGACGGCCTGATCGACAAGCTCCGGATCAGACTGCGCTCCTCGCGCCAGACCGTGCTCCGGCTCAGCGGCGGTAATCAGCAGAAGGTGGCGATCGCGAAATGGCTGCCGCTCGCGCCTGAGGTCTATCTGCTGGCCGAGCCGACGCGCGGGATCGACGTCGGGACGAAGCAGGAGATCTACCGGCTGATGCGGGAGCTGACGGCGGCGGGAGCGGCGATTCTGCTCATCTCCTCCGATACGATCGAGTTGCTGGGGCTCTGCGATCGGGTGCTGGTGATGTACGAGCGGCAGCCGGTGGCGATGCTGGCCGGCGAGGAGGTAACGGAGGAGAACGTCGTCCACGCATCGGTCGCCGGCCAGCGGAACGGACGGGCGCCGGAGCTGGCGGCGGAGTCGCTGGCCGCTGAGGGGGCGATCGCGGGGATGAAGCAGGAGACGCCGGCGGCTGCCGCGCCTACAACGCCGCCAGTCTCCGGCGTGAGACGGCGGAGCCGGTTCGCGCCGCGGCCGCTGCGACGCCTCCCCCGCTCCTGGCAGGACGTCGCGCCGATCTACGGGGTGATGGCGATCTTCGCCGTGATCTATCTCTACCTGACGCGCGAGAGCCTGTCGTTGAACACGCTCAACAACCTTTCGGCGTACCTCTTCCCGCTCTTTCTGGTGGCGATGGCGCAGTCCGTCATTATGTTGACTGGAGGGATCGACCTCTCGGTCGGTCAAATGATGAGCTTGGCGACGGTGGTGCTAGCGACGCAGATGACCGACAGCCCGGCGGGGAAGACGAAGGCGGTTGCGATCGTGCTGCTGGGTGGGGCGCTGCTCGGACTCTTCACCGGCGGCATCGTGACGTTGATCCGGTTGCCGGCGATCATCGTCACGCTGGCGACGTCGTTCATCTGGGCGGGGTGGGCGCTCTACGTCCTGAGCGTCCCCGGCGGGCATTTGCCGATCTCCTTCGCCAGGGGTTTCACGGGTCAGGTTGGCGGGGTGGTTCCGGTCACGCTGCTCGTCCTGGCCGGGGTGCTGCTGCTCTGGAAGGGGATCAAGGCGACGCCGCTCGGGCTCGGCATCTATGCGGTCGGCGACAACGCGCGGGGCGCGTTCGTCAGCGGGGTGCCGGTGCGGAGGATGCGGATCGCCGCCTACGTCATCGCCGGGGTGATGACGGCGATCGCCGGGATCGGGCTCTCGGCCTACGCGGCAACCGGGGACCCGCTGATCGGCGCGCCCTACTCGCTGGCCGCGATCTCGGCGGCGGTCCTCGGCGGGATCAGCTTTTTTGGGGGGCAGGGGCAATTGAAAGGGACGATCGCCGGAACGCTGACACTGGGGTTGATGACCCAGGTGCTGTTCATTTCCGGTCTCTCGCCCGCCTATCAACGGGTGATCTACGGGGCCGTCCTGATCGTGGCGTTGGGGGTCAAGGCGTTCGCGACGTATAGGATCGAGGAGGGCCGGTAGCGATGGACGCCGCGCCAACGACCCCACCGCCGGGAAGCGGCCGCGCCGGACGCGGGTTCCGGCTCGATCCGGTCTGGATCACCTTCGCGGTGCTGCTGCTGGTTTGGGGCTACAGCCTGATCCGGGTCGAGGGGTACCGCTCGGTCGCTTACAACCTGTTTTCGGTGCGGGTCGCCGCCTTTCTGGCGATCGTGGCGGCGGGTCAGACGCTGGCAGTCCTAATGGGAGGAATCGACCTCTCGGTGGCGGCCGTAGTGACGATGACCGGCGTCGTCGGTGGCAACCTGATCAGCCAGGTGGGGCAAACGGGCGGGATCGTGCTGACGTTGCTGATCGCGGCGCTGGTCGGGGTCGTGAACGGGCTGGGGGTCGTGACGCTGCGCCTGCCGCCGCTGGTGATGACGCTGGCCAGCCTGAACGTGATCCAAGGGGTGCTACTGGTCTACAACGCCGGCAAACCGGTCAGCGGTCAGTCGAGCTTTCTCCACTACTGGGCGCTAGGAAACCTGCTCGGGTTGCCGACGCCGGTTTGGGCGCTGGCCGCGATTTCCGTGGTCTGTCTCGTTCTGCTCCACCTGACGGCGTACGGCAGAGCGATCTACGCGATCGGCAACAACCCGCGGGCGGCGCTCCTCTCCGGCATCCCGGTCGGGTTGATCCAGATCGTGACCTACGGATTGTGCAGCCTGCTAGCGGGGGTCGCCGGGATGTTGCTGCTTGGGAGGACGGGCTACAGCTCGAAGACGGCCGGCGACCCGTACCTGCTGCTGTCGATCGCGGCGGTGGTGATCGGCGGGACGTCGATTCTGGGTGGGCGCGGCAAGTACATCGGCACTGTTGGCGGGGCGCTGGTGCTGACGATTCTGGTCAGCGTGTTGACGGTCGAGAACATCTCCGAGGCAGGGCGGATGATCGTCGAGGGGGGGCTGATCCTGGCGCTGCTGATCGCGTACGCGTACACGGAGCAGTGACGACCGGCGCCCGCCTGGTCAGGTGGACGCGCCCCTGGTTAGCGTGGAACGGCGCGATGGGCTGAACGACGGCGGTTTGCGCGACTGTTGCCATCCCTACCCTGCTCCGCTTCGCGAAATCGCTGCCGACCCACGGCCGACGGGCGCACTAAGACACTCCCCTGCCAACGCGGAGGTCTTCCCAGCATGGCAAGCGCGATAACCGAACCGGACGTGCCGTGGGAGAGGTCCAGCGAATCTAACCGGACGCTCGCGCCAAGCGACCGACGAGCGGATGTCTCGAATCGCGGCGGCGGGCGCTGCCACAACTGTGGCGTGACCTTGCACCCCTTCCGAGATTTTGAGATTGACCGTCTCCACCCCCATGTCCTTGACGGGTTGGATGACCCCACGAACCTGGTCGCCGCGTGCCGCTGCTGCAACCGCGCCAAGGGGGCTCAGAACGCGACCAGCTTCCGGGCCCAGCTCGCCGGCCCTCTGTCGTGAGCGCTCTCTGCTTGACCCGTGACCGGTTGACAACCGTCTACTACCGACGCAAGATGCGCCCGTGTGGACTGGAGTATGAGGATGCGGGAAGGCGGCATCGGTGGAACAGCAACGGTTTGATAACGTGGCACGCGCGTTTGCTGGAAGCCGGTCGCGGCGGCAGGTGCTGCGGAGCTTAGTTGGCACGGTTGCGGCGAGCGTCCTTGCGGTGGCACGGGGTGGGCGAGTAGAGGCCCAGCAGCAGCCAGGCCCGGGTCAAGTCTGCTCGGTGGACCTGCCATGCTTCCAGACGCTGTATGGTGGCCCGGTTACCTGCGCCGACAACGGCACGACCAGCGATGGCACCCTGCATTGTTGCCTCCCGCTTGGAGGAGGTTGTAACGACGACGCTAGCTGCTGCGGCGCCTATACCTGCCTCAATACGCGGTGCGGCGGCGTGTTCACGAGCGCCTCCGAATTGTGGCCTGGGGCGGCATGCACGGCCTCCGACCATTGCTTCCAATACCCAGAGCCGATCTACTGCGCCGACAACGGGATTGCGGACGACGGTGAGTTCAACTGCTGCCGGTACGAGGGCGGTCGCTGCAGCGATGAGGTGTCGAGCGCCGACTGTTGCGCCGGTCTCGCTTGTCAGAACGGCGTGTGCACCGCGCCGTCGTATAGCGCTCCGATTGATGGAAGCTGCACGCCACCGGGTGGGAACTGCAACGCCGCCTACTTTTGCTGCTCTGGGGTGTGCATCCCGGGGGAGCCCGTCGGTACGGGGTCCTTTGCAATCTACGGCCCATCCTACTGTCTGTAGATAGTGTGACGCCGTCCACCTAGTTAACCCCGTGTGCATGTTTTTGGGCAAGGCCGCGGGGCGTCCTACCATGGGCGGTACTTGGAGCCGACCCATGGAGGTGCCCCGTGGACCTGGACACGCTGATGGTCGCGACGTACTGCCTGGTCGATGATGCCCTGAAGGCCGAGGTCGGCGTTCCCCTCCGGGGGCGCGGCCCGGCTCCGGCGCTGGCCGACGCCGAGGTACTGACCATCGAGGTGGTCGGCGAGTTCCTCGGCCTCGACCAAGACAAGGCCATTTTCGAGCACTTCCGGCGGCACTACGGGGAGTGGTTCCCCGCGCTCCGCCGGGTCCGCCGCACGACCTTCGCCCGCCAGGCGGCCAACCTTTGGGTGGTCAAGGAGCGGCTGTGGCGGGCGTTCGCCGCGCGCCTGCCGCACGACCCCGAAATCAGCCTCGTCGACAGCTTCCCGCTGCCGGTCTGCCGCTTCGCGCGGGCGCACCGCTGCCGGCTCTACGCCGGGCAGGCCGCCTTCGGCCACGACGAGGTCGCCCGGCAGACCTACTACGGCTTCCGCTGCCACGTCCGGCTCGCGTGGCCGGGCGGCGTCATCGAGGTCGGCCTCGCCCCCGCCAACGTGTCGGATCTGGCCGCACTGCCGAGCCTCGCCGCAGGCGCCGCCGGCTACCTGGTCGGGGACCGCAACTCCTGGTCGCCAGAGCTGGCGGGGCAGCTGCGCGAGGCCGGGCTCTGCCTGCTGGCCCCCGACCGCTGGGCCACTCGCGACCCCGATCCGGTGCGCAGCCGGTCCCTGAGCCGGGCCCGCGATCCGTGGCACCTGGCGAGCCGGCTGCTGCGCAAGGTTCTCGGCCACACCGCCGCGCTCCTAATCAACGCCCAAGCCGGCAATCCGCCCCGCCAGCTCGCTCGGCTCCTCGCCTTAAACCCGCACACGGGGTTACTTATATCCCCCGGCCCGGCGGTGCGGGCGGTGTCCTCAATGAGAGCTAGAGGCGAGAGCCGCGCATGATGACGACGTGCGTCCCGGTCTCTTGGGCAATCAGTTCGAGCGCCTGAGCCATCGCATTTTCCTGACCGACCGGGCTGTATCGCTGTAGCGGATCGACGAACACCATGGTGATGCCGTCCTTGATGATCGCCGCCCGCAAAGCATCAAGTCGGCGCGGGAGCTCGCCGATCTGACATTGCAACTAATAGACACGCTCCAAGTCTGCCCCGCGCTGGCGAAGGTCGGCAAGGATCGGCCCAAGCGGCTCGTCATCCGAGACTAAGATCAAGACGTTCGCCGGGCCAATAGTTTCCATAGCTCCCCCGGACATCATCCCACTGCTCTTCGAGCCACCACGGAGGGACGGAGTTGGCCGCAGACTACGATTCCCCCGCCAGCCTTCATTGCCACCTCCTCGCCCTAGTCCGCCGCCAGCGCCGGCAGCGGATAATCACTCGTGAGCCGCAAAGCCAGCGGCTTGGCAGCATCTACTTTAACGCGACCACGAGCGCGCATCGACCACGTGAACGTCCGCCTCACGCGGCGCGCGGGAGCGGGGACGTCCGTCCATGCGCGCGGACGAGCACGGTGAGCGCGACCAGCGCCGTGGCGACGACGAGGAGACCCGTGGACGGCCGATCCTGCACCGCCGGCCCCGGCCCGGATCGACGGGAGGCGTACGACGAGAAGCTTCTCCCTCCTCATCTTGGGGCGTACGCGCGCATGAAGGCGTCCACGCCGTCGATCAGGATCCTGTCGACCGCGGTGCTGTCGAACGCGCCCGAGGAGTCCAGATCCTTGCTGTTCAGCGCGAGCAGGAACGTGAGGGCGATGAAGTGCTCGGTGGCCCGGCGCGGGTTCGTGGTCTGAATACGTCCGGTCCGAGCAAAGGTCTCGAATCGTTCCACGAGCATCGTCTCGGGCGCGGCTTGCGGTGAGCCGGATACGGGAAGGCGTGGCCCCTCGCCGGCGCGGAGCTTCCGGAGCACCGCGTAGTCCGACGAGGAGAACGTGTCCGTCGCGATGCGGCGCGCGAACCCCAGAAGCGCCTGGTCGAGGTCGTGATCGTCCGCCAACTCCTCATCGATCGCGACCTTGATGGTCGCCAGCAACGATTCCGTCGCGGCAGTGACGACGGCCGAGAACAGGGACTCCTTGTCGCCGAAGTGGTCGTAGACCGTCCGCTTGGAGACATCCGCACGGGCGGAGATGGAATCGACGCTCGTCCGCTCGTACCCGTCAGCGAGGAAGAGGTCGTGGGCCGCGCTGAGAATGGCGGCCCGCTTCAAGGCGGTTCGAGGGCGGACCCGAGGGGTGTTCTCGGTGCTCATCGTGGCTCCCTCCCGCGGCATCATCGCGCTCTTGATATGTATACTGCACAGTATAGTACAATTACACGGGTACGCCGTAGAAGGAGCACACCATGCACGACAACGACCCAACGGACGTTCTGATCATCGGGGCCGGACCGACCGGCCTCACCCTCGCCTGCGACCTCGCCCGCCGCGGAGTCTCGCACCGCATCATCGAGCGCGCCACGGAGCCAAGCGTGGCTTCTCGGGCCAAGACCATCCAGCCGCGCGCGCTCGAGGTCCTCGACGACCTTGGGGCCGCGGCGAAGATCGTCGAGCGCGGCGTGGTCGACCTGCCCACCCGCTACCACGACGCTTCCGGCGCGGTCACGGACAAGCCCGGACTGGCGGTCCCTGTCGGCAACCCAGCCGAAACGCCGTTCCCGGACCCCGTATGGATCGCCGAGTTCGATGTGGAGGCCGCCCTGCGCGAGCAGCACGTGCAGGCCGGCGGACGGGTCGAGTTCGGCGCAGACGCAACCGGTCTGCACCAGGACGTCGACGGTGTGACCGTCGACGTCACGACCGAGCGTGGCGCTCAGACGATCCGTGCCCGGTACGTCGTTGCCGCCGACGGCGGCAAGAGCCGGATCCGAAAGATCGTTGGCCTGCCGCTCGCGGGCGAGACCTACGCCAACCAGCGATGGTACCTCGGAGACGTCCAGGCTCCCGGACTTGACCGCGGCCACATTCACATCTGGACATCCGAGGGGGGCATGCTCGGACTCACCCCGCTCCCCAGCACCGACATCTGGCAGCTCCAGAGCGCCATTCCCGCCGACGCCGTCGAACCAGCCGAACCGTCTTTGGAGTTCTACCAGGCCATGCTCGACGACCGCGCCGGTCCCGGCGTCGTCACGCTCACGAACGCGACCTGGCTCTCCGTCTATCGCGTGAACGTCCGCATGGTCGAGCGCTACCGCAACGGCCGTGTGTTCCTCGCCGGCGACGCCGCGCACGTGCACTCACCCGCTGGCGGGCAAGGCATGAACACGGGCATCCAGGACGCCTATAACCTCGGGTGGAAGCTCGCCGCGGTCCTCGGCGGCGCCGACGCGGCGCTCTTCGACAGCTACAACGAGGAACGACTGCCGGTGGCGCGGGCGGTCCTCGAGGACAGCACCCGCAAGATGCAGAGAGCGTTGGGCACGGTGACCGGGACCAGCGGCGGCGGCCTTTCGGCCGCGCTCGCTGACCTCTCCGACGACATCACTAGCGGCCTCCCGATCGCCTACCCGACCAGTTCACTGACGGTCCCGATGCCGGCGGGCAGCGGCGAGGCGCTGCCCGCCGGCTCCCGCGCACCGAACGCCGCGTGACTCCGCGGCCCGCACTTCGACGGCAGCGTCTTCGACCTGCTCCGCGGACCGCATTGGACGCTCCTCGCCTTCACGGACGGCCCCGCCCCCAATCTCGAAGGGATAGAACCCTCAGAGGTGCACGTCCACCAGATCGGAACGGTCGGCGGGGAAGGACTCTGGGATGCCAGCGGTGAGACCACCCGTTGCTACGCCCCAAACGGCGACGAATTCGTGGTCATCCGTCCCGACGGATACGTCGCCGCACGCCTCCCAGCAACGGCGGAAGCGATCATCATCGACTACCTGACTGCCCTGCTTCCGAATCACACTCGCGATACCTGATAGGGTCTCAGAATTCCCTCAGGCCGGCAGGATCGCGGCGGAGCGGATCGCCCTACCTACCCCGCCAAGGGACGAGTCGGGTCACGTCTCAAAGCGCGCTGCTCGGGCCGCAAGCAGCGAGGGGAGCGGCGCTCGGGGAGCGAGACTGCGGGGGTGCTGCCTGTTTGATCCCGTTCACCCATCCTCTGGTTCATGCCGGCAGCGGAAGGAGTGCCTGGCGTGACCAGCCACGGATAGGAGCCTGTCTCAAACGGCGCTGGGGATTGGGGAGGCCCGGCGCTGCGACCGGATGATTACGGCGAGCACGACCAGCGCCGCGGCGGCGGCGAGGAGGACCAGGGCGGTGAGGGTAGTGGGATCGGGATGGATCAGGGGTTGGCCGCGGAGGGCCTGCCAGGTCAGGATCAGGATCAGGCCGAGGTAGGTCAGACCGGCGGTCCAGACGAGGGCGAGCCGGCCGCGCACGCCAAGCGCATCGAAGCGGCGACGGCTCAGCAGCCAGCCGAGCAGGGGCATGATCTGAAGCGCGTGAAGTCCAACGAAGTGCGGGGCACGGAGGTCGCCGCCAGCGGTGCTCCAGCCAACGACCGGCAGGCCCGGTCCGCCGTCCGGCAGGCCAATCGTGTGAGCGCCACCGAAGCCGGCGTCGAAGGCGGGTCGCTGGGCGGGGATAGGGACGACCATCAGGATGGCGACGCCCATGCCAATGAGGGAGATGAACAGGCCGAGGCGGAGCGCCGTCGCGAAGACGGGATCGGTCAGGCGCTGGCGCAGCAGCAGGATACCGGCGAGGAGATTCATCAGGAAGACGGCGATGATGAAATCGCGCATGCGCTCGAAAAGGAAGCCGTCCAGCGGGGTGGCGAGGTTGAAATGGCTGGTCGTACCGCGGAGAACCTGACCGGCGATGACGACCATCTCGGCGACGAACCCGATGGCAGTGACGACGGCGGCGAGCCGGACAAGGCGAGGATGCCCCTGGATGTAGCCGAGGAGCCAGAGGAAAGTGAAGGAGTAGATGCTGATCGAGATGGCGAACTTGGCCGGTTTCAACCAGGCGGGGACGCCGGTGATGACGCGGTGATCGACGACGAGGCCAACGAGCGTCCCGGCCAGCGTGACCAGCATGGCGAGGCCGACGAGGGTCAGCAGCCGGTCCGTGGCCCAGGCACGGCGGAGAAGCGGACGAGGGTTGCCGCGCGAGGACCAACGCTGAGAGAGGAGCGGCGGTCGGGGCGAAAATGGGATGTTCATGACCTGGGCTCCATCCGACGCGGATCGATGTCGGGCCTTTGAAATGCGGGCACATCGTACGCGTCGAGCGTGGCTATCCTCACGCGGAGGACTCGTCTATCGCCCGCCGGAAGGCTCGGCTCACGGCCGTGTAGCCTATACATCTTACCAAGACGCTGTACAGTCTGTCGGATCGTCACCGTCGCTGGCGAGCGCCCGCCGTCGCCCTTGACGCGCTTCGCCAGCGGCGGGCATGATGCGAAGCGCTCGGGCCGAATGCGACGAGTCCGCTGCCTTTGGGTCGGCGCTCTCGCCAGGGGACCGTCTGCCCCGCGCTTGCCGTGCCCTCTTCTCCGTAAGGCTATCGGTGGCTGCTTGCTGAGGAACTCGGACGAAGCTGGCTCATTGGGAGGGATCGTTGTCGTTGCGAACCGGGTCGCCCGAGGCCGAGGCAGTCCCTTCTGGTCAGGACCAACCACCGGTTTCGCCCGACGCACCCACGGCCGATCCGCCGTTCACCGGCCGTCCGGCGGCCTTCAGCGCGCTCCAGTCGCGACCGTTTCTACTCTTCTGGATCACGATCTCGCTGTCGCTGACGGGCGTGTGGGTTCGGATCACCGCGCAGGGATGGCTCGTCTACGACCTGACCCATGACACGTTCCTGCTCGGGCTGGTCAGCTTTTGCCAAGCAGCGCCGGTCCTGATCGCGTCGCCCGTGGCCGGGGCGATCCTCGATCGCGTCGACCGCCGCCGTGTGCTGCTAGTGGTCCAAGTTGTCGTGGCGGCGACGATGTTCATCCTCGCGACATTGGTGGCGACCGGCGGGATCCGGGTCTGGCAGATCATGGTCCTGGCGGTGATTGCCGGAACCGCGTCCGGGTTCGACTGGCCGGCGCGCCTATCTCTTGTGCCGGCCCTGGTCCCGAAAAATCAGCTCCAGAGCGCGGTCGCCCTCAACGCGGCGGCGTTCAACGGCTCCCGCGTCGTCGGTCCGGTCATTGCCGGTTTCTTGATCGGTGCGGTCGGTGTCACCGCCTGCTTCTACCTGAACGTGGCGATGTATATCCCGTTCATTCTCGTCCTGGCGAGCTTGGCGGCGGACCGCGCCCTACCCGCCATGACACATCAGGAGTCGGCGTTCCGAAATCTTCTGAGTGGCTACCGCTACATCTGGCGTACGCCGACCATTCGCGGCCTGCTCTCGGTCGACATCGTGCCGCTGATGTTCGGTATCAGCTACTTCACCCTCGCCCCGGCGGTGGCCCGCGACATCCTCGGCCTCGGTGGACGCGGGCTGGGCCTGCTGCTGGCCGCCAACGGCGTCGGTTACCTGGGTGGCACGATCCTCGTCGCGGCGATGGGCGGCGTGCGGCGGCGCGGCCGGATCGTCGTCGCCGGGGTCGCTGGCTACGCCCTGCTGATCGTCGGCTACGCCGTGTCGGGCAACGTTCTCTTGACCGGGGCGCTGATGCTGCTGCTCGGCCTGGTCGTCTCGGTCTACGGGACGCTCAACGACACGCTGGTCCAGACCCTGGTCGATGACGCGTACCGGGGCCGGGTGCTGGCGGTCTACTCCATGTTCTGGGGGCTGACGCCGATCGGCTCCGTAGAGGCCGGTCTCCTCGCCCACCACGTCGGGGTCCAGGCAGCCCTGGCGATCAACGGCGCGCTGGTGTTGTGCTACGCGCCGGTGTTGTGGTTCAAGACGCCGGTGCGCTTCATCGAGTGACAGCAGGGGAGGCCGGGCAGCGGGCGACATCGGTTCGGTGGTTGACACCGAGCCGGCATCACCCACCGTAGCGGTCCATGCCAAACGTCAGACAGCGGCGCCGACGCGGGGACGAGGCGAGCTCGTCCCCGCGCCATCCGGTCACCGGCACGGAGGCTTGGGCTCAACCACCCCGGCGGTGCTGGTGTCGTTGTCGCGGCGGGCGTCGTTGACCCGCTGGATGAAGGCGAAGTCGGCAGCCTGCGGGGCACGATCGAAGCCCTCGAAGGCGCCGCGCTCGTAGTTGGCGCCGATCGCATCGCGCAGGCTGGGCTGGCTGCCGTAGCCGCGCATCGTGCGATCGGTCAGGGACTGCCAGCGGTCAGCCAGGTCCCGCGCCGCCGGGCTGGAAGGGTCGAGGTCGCGGTTGGCGCGGACGTCGGCCAGGAGTGCCGTCCAGCCCTGCTCGACGGCGGCGATCTCCCCCGCGGGGATCGTCTGCCGGAGCGCGGCGAACTGCCGCATCTGCTCGGGGGTGTAGCGATCTTCCATCTCCGTTCCTCCATGACTGAGGCCGTGTTGGACGGCCGTCGATGCGCTGGCGACCAGCTCCCAGGACCACTCGCCGGTCGCCAGCCGCCGGTCGACGAGCTCGCCGACGGCGGCTTCGATCCGTTCCAGCTCCGCGATGCGATTGCGCAGCGCGCCGCACTGAATCCGCATCGAGGCGACGAGATCGAAGTCGGGCCGGTCGAGGAGCGGGCCGATCCGCTTGAGCGGGAAGCCGAGATACCGCAGTGTCAGGATCTGCTGCAGACGCAGCACATCCTCCGCCGCGTAGAGCCGGTACCCCGCGTCGGAGTGGGCGCTGGGGCGCAGGAGACCGATCCGGTCGTAGTGGTGGAGCGTCCGGATCGAGACCCCCGTCAGTGTCGCGACCTCTCCAACGCGGTACCTGCGCGCCATGCGTCACCTCCGCAGTGGAGGATAGAGCCTGACGTTGGGTCAGGGTCAAGAGGGAGGATCGGGCAGTGGCGAAAGGTCCCGTGCGGTGGTGCTCCGGTTTTCGACGCCACAGCGTGCTATCGTCCCATGCCATGGGTAGCATGGAGGATTCTTGGCACGGAGCAACGCAAGCATGGCTTATCAGGCCACGGTCTACCGCGTTCTGATCGCATCACCCGGTGATGTCGAGCGCGAGCGCGACGCTGTCGAAGCAGCGATTCACGCCTGGAACGACGAGCACTCAATGGACCGAGGCGTCGTTTCCCATCCGGTCCGTTGGGAACGTGCGTCGCCGCGGCAGGGTGCGTCCGGGCAGGACGTGATCAACAAGGATCTGGTCGCGACATGCGACGTCCTGATTGGGGTGTTCTGGACGCGGCTAGGCAGCCCGACCGCGAACGACCGCTCGGGGACGGTAGAGGAGATCCGCCGCTTTGCGCAGAGCAACCGCCCCGCTGCCATCTTCTTCAAGAGTGGCAACATGCCGATGTCGCACGACGCAGAGCAGTACCGGTTGCTCCGCGAGTTCGAGGTAGAGGTCAGGACTCCAACGAGCGACTTCCGGGGTCTCGCGAGGCACTTCCGCACTACCCCGAAGTTGCGGGATGCCGTCGGGCCATACCTCACGAACACCCTCCGCGGCTTGCCCCTCGAGGCGGTTGTCACGGCTGTAGAGGAGGCGTCGGCTCGATCTGGTGTTCCTATCGTGCCAGCGTCAGAGAAAGATTTTGAGGACGAGCCGGGGCTCATCGAAGTGCTGCCGGTTGTTCAAGACGCCATCTCCGAAATATGGGCGCGACTCACGGCGCTGGACGAGGTAGGAAACATGTTTCGCGTCGGACCGCCGGCCAACGACACGGAGCCGTCCGCTAGCCAGATGTCGCCCCTGAAAACGGCGAATGCCATCTTCTCTCGAACCGCAGCATGGCTAATTGAGGGTGCGGCAGGGATCGAGGCTCAGCTTGCAGGCATGCAGGACTCGTGGGCTCGCCTGAAGGCGGAAGACGCACTATTTGACCGGCTGCTGCCTTTCGAGACCCCAGAGGATCGCCAGCGGGCTCGCGATCTCTTAACCACAGTGCCGGGCCTCCAGGATCACTTCCCAGGCATGGTGATTGACCTTACGCGAGCGAGGGCGGGCTTGGAGACCTACAAGGGTAAGAGCGCTGAGCTCAATGGTGCGGTGCGCCACTGTGACCGCGCCCTTGGGGGAGCCATCGCCACTATCACCCAGGGGCAGGCCGTGGCCAAACACCTCGCCGCGGTGCTAACCAACAGGTTCCAGAGATTCGATGATGCAGTGTTACTGGCGGCCGTTCGGGTCGCGCTGCGGTCTGGGGAGGTGCTTATATCGACCCGCGACCTTGAGACAGACCCAGACATCGCGGGGCGGTCCGATCCCGAGATAAGGCAGTCGCTGGAGATGCTCTCAAGGCGGGGCCTAATTGCAACCGTGATCGACCAAGGCGACGCCGGAATTCATCTTCGGCTCATCCCGGCTGGCCTCGACTACGCGCTGCCAACCTTAGTTCCTACCTTTGGGGAGCAGGTCGAGCGCATCCGACGCGCCATTTGCGACCTAAAAGAAACGACCTTGGGCGAACTCACTCACACCGGACTGTCACGGCTCGTCATCGAACACATCGCCCTCAACTTCGAGCGGCAAGGACTCGTCCGGGTACGGCGTGACGCCGAGAACAACCTGAAAATTGACTCACCGGCACCTGCGCTATGCAAGTGATCGGCCAACAGTCCAGATGACGCTGCCCACGATCACCGACCGCCGGGACTGAATTGGGGCCGCATGAAGCTGACCGCTGACGAGTACCACCGCGGATTGGTGTCCGGGCAAGTTGACTCTCCGGTAACTGTCCAAACCGCTGCAGGCAACGGACCGTGGTCCCACCCGCTCCCGAATCAGACCGGCTCGATGGCAGAATCTCTACCCCTACCCGATAGACGCATCCGGTTCGAGCCGACCGATCGATCAGCACTCTTACGACGCTTTCACGTTCGCTGGGAGGTGATCGAGAATGATGAGCTCGTTACGCGCGTCTGGGACAACGAGCGCGGAGCATCGACCTTGATGGGCGTCCCAAACTTCGGGCGGTTCCATCGGCTTGTCGTTGAGCCACGATTCTTGTCATGGAACGATGACACAGTGTTTCGGGCCGGAGACGTGGTCGTCCGGTTGGCCTCACGGGTCCGAGGAGAGGCATCATCCCCCGTCGGCGAAAGCCACGAGGGGGATCGCTCAAGCTTCGTCGTCGAGGTAAGGACCATCGAGCTCAACGGCAAGTACATCGAGATTATCGCCCCCGAAACCCAACAATCTGCTCGCGACGAGGCCTACACGATTCTCGGGTTGCTTGCCCTGGTCCTGGGCGAGGTAGCCGTGGGGGACGTGGTGTTTTCCGAAGACATCGAGCATACCGACGAGGGGACCATGTACGGTGTGGTGGTCGCTCGCAACCTTCAGATGCCCCGACCGGTGATGGCAGCAGACGAAGAGGCGTTCGACCGAAGCCTATCGCTGATTGCAAATCTGCGCAACGGCGGGAAGGCTCTGGCGGTCGGCCTGCGATGGTACGAGCATGGTGTCCGGGCCGACTCGACGGTGGACAAGCTGCTAGCGTTCTACGTCGGCTTGGAAGCACTCCTCGGAGCGTTGGCCGAGACCCGTGGCCTCCGATCACCGCTCGCGGATATTGTTCAAGACGAACGCATTCCGGAGCTGTTTGCATCCTTGGCCGAGCCGCATGGCCAAGCTGTTGTGGATCGTCTGGTAGCGCGGCTACGATTCGTCGGCCCCTCAATCCTGGACATGGTCGAGTTCTACGCGAGGGAACACAACTTGGGCGACGGGTTCGTCGCCCGCTTCCGGTACGCCAAGAGAGCCCGAGATCCGCTGATGCACGGAAGCACGGCGACCGTAGAGAAGGAGAGCGCCGACGCCGCTCAGGACGCGCTCGCGAGGGCGCTACGGGCAGAGTTAAACCTGCGTCAGATCGAAGAGATCCCGCTGAGTGACGACGTAAACCATGCTGCCGACGATATTTGATGATGGTTTCGCCGCAAGTCTCTTGAGACGCCGTTTCTCACCGGCAATTGACTCAGTAGCGCAGCCGGGACGATGGAGAGATGCAGGTGACCAGCATGATTGACCCAGTAAGGGTGGGCATTCCTACCCCCGATTCCGAGAACCGCATTTTCGAGATCACCTCCGAGCAAGACTCTACTTCAGGCAGGTGGGGGGCTGAGATTCGCGAAGAAATAGATCGTGCACCCTTTCCCAAGTCCTACGTTCGCTGGGACTCGCCGTCAGAGTCGTCGGGAGACCCCATCCTGTTCGATACGCCGGCCGAAGCGATCGGCGATGCTGTTACCCGCATTGTCGACTCTGTGATGGGGTAATGGTGCCAGCGAAGGGACACGTCTGAGGAGAAACGGCCTCCCGCCGGCCCATCCACTCGCGGTGTGCTAACGTCTCGCGGAGCGGAGTCGGTCAGCGGGTGGTACCACCAGAGGGAACAGCTGTGGACCTCGATGTCTCGTTCCCGGATTCGGAGGCATCGAGCGCCGGCGCGGATTGGTTGGCCCCGCTTGGTCTGCCGTCCCCGCCTTTCCCCCTCCCAGACCCGTCTGGGCGAAGTCAGGAATTTCCTCCCTCCTCCCGCGGGGACCCTCCTCCCCGCCCGCCGATCAGGGTCCTGCCGGCGTCGGTCTCGGCGCGGATCGCGGCGGGGGAGGTGGTCGAGCGGCCGGCGTCGGTGGTGAAGGAGCTGGTCGAAAACGCGCTGGACGCCGGGGCGCGGACGGTCAGGGTCGACGTGCGTGGGGGCGGCCTGGAGGTGATCCGGGTCGGGGACGACGGGGTCGGGATCCGGGCCGCTGAGCTCTGGTTGGCGTGCGAGCGCCACGCGACGAGCAAGCTCGCGGGCGGCGGGCTGGAGAGCGTGCGGACGCTCGGGTTCCGGGGGGAGGCGCTGCCGAGCATCGCCGCCGTCGCCGAGCTGACGCTGGTCAGCGCGGTCGATGACCAGGGTGTGGGTTGGCGCCTCGGATTGCGGGATGGGCGCGTGGTCAAGGACGAGCCAGCGCCGCGACTGCGGGGAACGACGGTGACGGTTCGCCATCTGTTCCACAACGTGCCAGCGCGGCTCGCGGTGGCGGGTCGGGCGCAGACCGAGATCGGACAGATCGGGCAGATGGCGCGGCGGCTGGCGCTCGCGGCGCCGGAGGTCCGGTTGTCGCTGGTGGTCGACGACCGGACGGTGTTTCAAACGGCCGGCTCCGGGGATCTGGCGTCCGCGCTGATCGAGGTCTACGGCGACGGGCTGGCGGGAAGCCTGGTGGCGCTCGGGCCGATCGAGGTGGCTGGGGCGCGACTTCGAGGCGTGGTGGCGGGACCGGAGGTGACGCGGCCGGGGCGGGGGCAGGTGAACCTGGTGGTGAACGGGCGCTGGGTGCAACCGCGGGGTCTGTTGCATCTCTTGGAAGCCGCGTACCGGCCGGTGTTGCCGCGAGGTCGCCACCCGGTGCTGGCGCTCGTCGTCGAGACACAGCCGGATCGGGTCGATATTAACGTTCACCCAGCCAAGTTGGAGGTGCGGCTGCGCGACGAACGGGCGATTGGCGAGGCGTTGGGCGAGCTGGTCCGCGATGCCCTCGGACGGCGGCCGGTGGCGCTGCGGGCGCCGTTCGTGACCGGAGTGGCGGCGCTGGCGCGAGACGCGGCGATCGCGGAGGAGTCGGCCAGCTACGACGGGGAGGGACCGATCGTGACGCCGGGGCTGCCGCCGCTACGATTGATCGGGCAGGTACACGAGCGACTGGTCTTGTTGGAAGGAGCGGCTGGGCTCTACCTGGTCGATCAGCACCGGGCCCACGAGCGAATTCTGTTCGAGCGGCTGGCCGCGGCGCACGGCGACGGCGGCGTGGCGCCGGAGCCGGTGGTGTTGCCGGAGCCGCTGGTGTTGGAGATGCGACCGGCCCAGGTCGCCCGCTTTGGACGGCGGTTGGACGATCTGGCGGCGCTTGGGTTCGCCTGCGAGGTTTTCGGTGGGCGGACCTTTCTGCTGCGGGCGGCGCCGTGGCTGCCAGGGGTGTTGCCGGGGGCACCGGACGAGGCGTTGGCCGGGGTGGGAGAGCCGGCGGAGCTGGCGGCGACGCTGCTGGCGCTGGCCGACGAGGAGGCGGGCGAGGGGGAGGGCTGGCGAGAGCGGCTGCTGGTGCGGCTCAGCTGCCGGACGGCGGTGCGGCGGGGGCGGGCGCTGGCGCGACCAGAGATGCGGGCGCTGGTCGAGGGACTGGGCCAGACCGGCGCGCCGGCGGTTTGCCCGCACGGCTCGCCGCTGCTGATGCACGTCAGCGGTGATTTGCTGGAGCGGCAATTCGGGTGGGGATAACGGTGGAGGAGCGGTCGTTCTCCGCCGAGGTCCCAGGGCGAGAGGTATCCCGTGGTCAAACACCAGGAACCAAGCTGGCATTCTGTGATAATGCAAAGGTTATAATGCCACTGTGGCGTGGGACATCGAGTACACGGACCAGTTCGGACGTGGTTCGACCAATTGGACGACTCCATACAGAACGCTATAGTCGCCGTTGACGTTCTATCAGAGATTGGACCAGGGCTTGGGCGACCGCTCGTGGATCACATCACGGCGTCGCGCCACCCAAACATGAAAGAGCTTCGCCCTCCGGTCGGCAACGTGCGCATCCTGTTCGCCTTCGACCCTCGCCGGCCGGCCATCCTGCTGATTGGCGGTGACAAGACGGACCGGTGGAATGACTGGTACGACACGATGATTCCGGTAGCGGATCAACTGTACGACGATCATCTTAGGACGCTGCGCGAAGAGGGACTGACGCCATGACGAAAACCAAGCCGTTTGCCGAGTTAGCGGCGAAGGCGAAGGCGGACCCAACGCGACGAGCGCAGATCGCGGAGTACCGGCAAGCTATCAAGGATGTGCTGGCTCTGGCTGAGTTGCGGTCGAAGCGAGGGGTGACGCAGCACGAGGTGGCCGAGGCGCTGGCGGTTTCGCAGGCGAATATCTCTCGGATCGAGCACGAGGACGATGTCTACCTCTCGACGCTGCGCCGCTACGTCGCGGCGCTCGGCGGTGAGTTGGAGATCAACGCCGTGTTCCCCGATCGCACGGTCGCCTTGGTCACGACGCCGCGGTAGCGTATCGGCCACCGCGCCACACGCTTGGTTTCGTGGTCTCCGGCGCCGGTCCGAGGCAGGATCAGGCGGGCTCAAGGAGATCGAATGGCGACCAAGGCGAAGATCGGCGAACTGGTGGATGCCGTGATCGACGACCGTGGCCCGGAGACCTTGCCGGAGATGGCCGAGGCGACGAACGACCGGGGAGCACGGCGTGAGTGACGGCGACGACCACCGCCTTCAGCGCGGGTCGTTGGGCGAGGTGGCCCGGCTCGCCCTCAAGCTCGGCTTTACGGCCTTCGGGGGGCCGGCCGCTCACATCGCGATGCTGCGGGACGAGACGGTGGTGCGGCGGCGCTGGACGAGCGAGCAGCACTTTGTCGATATGCTCGGCGTCACCAACCTGATCCCCGGTCCCAACTCGACCGAGATGGTCATCCACACCGGCTACGAGCAAGCGGGCTGGCGGGGGTTGATCGTCGCCGGCACGTTGTTCATCCTGCCGGCCGCTGGCATCGTGCTCGTCTTCGCCTGGCTCTACGTCCGATACGGCACCACCACCGACGGGCAATGGCTGCTCTACGGCATCAAGCCGGTCATCATTGCCGTGGTCGCTCAGGCGCTTTGGAACCTGGGTCGCACCACGATCAAGAGCGTACTCCTGGCCGCGGTCGGCGGCGCCGTCCTCGCCCTCTACCTGCTGGGGTTCAACGAATTGGTCCTGCTCTTCGGCGGCGGCCTCTTCGTGATGCTCATCCAACGCCTGGGCGGCTGGCGCGGGCGATCCCGATCGGGGCTGTTCGGGTTGCTGCCGCTCGCCGCGGTGAAGCTGCCGGCGCTGGCAGCCGTAGTCGCGGGCGCGGCCGAGCCCTACTCGGCCGGACGTCTGTTCCTCACATTCCTCAAGATCGGCTCGGTGCTCTACGGCTCCGGCTATGTCCTGCTTGCCTTTTTACGGAACGATTTCGTCGTCCGCTTCGGCTGGCTGACCGACACGCAACTGCTCGATGCCGTGGCCGTCGGTCAATTTACTCCCGGTCCAGTGTTCACCACGGCGACCTTTGTCGGCTACCTGGTGGGCGGCTTCCCTGGCGCGGCGCTGGCCACCATCGGCATCTTCCTCCCGGCCTTCGTGCTGGTCGCCGCGGTCAACCCGCTCGTGCCGCGGCTGCGCCGCTCTCCCTCGCTGGCGAGCCTGTTGGATGGCGTCAACGTCGCCGCGATTGGGCTGATGGCGGCGGTTACCTGGACGCTGGGGCGAGCGGCGATCGTTGATTGGCTGACGGCGCTGTTGGCCGTCGCGGCGGCGGTCCTGCTCATCCGGTACCGGATCAACTCGGCCTGGCTCGTCCTTGGCGGCTCGGCCATCGGTCTCGCGGCGCGTTGGGTTGGTTGAGCGGCAACGGGCCCCGTCATCCCTGCCGCTGAGGGCTGGCATACTACGAGCCACGACGGCGCGGATGACCGATGCGACGAGATGATTCCGTTAGTCGCGTCCCGCGATCGCGGATCGGCGTCCACGGCGCGGCGATTGCGCGATCACGGTGACGATCGATCGCGTTCCGGGGCGATACGGCGCCCCAGCCACGACCACACAGGAGCGAGACGATGACGGCAGCCACCGAAAGGCCACCGCTGACCCAGCACCCGGAGTGGGCGGCGCTAGACCGGCATTATCAGGAGATCAAGGACGTTCACCTCCGGCAACTCTTTGCCGACGATCCGAAGCGGGGCGAGCGCCTGGCCGTCGAAGGGGCCGGCCTCTACCTCGACTACTCGAAGAACCGGCTGACGGACGAGACACTGCGCCTCCTGCTGGCGCTGGCCGAAGCGAGCGGCCTCGCGGCCAGAATCGAGGCGATGTTTGGCGGTGAAAGAATCAACGCGACCGAGGACCGGGCGGTGCTGCACGTGGCGCTGCGAGCGCCGCGCGAGGCGTCGATCGAGGTCGATGGGGAGAACGTGGTGCCGTTCGTTCAGGCCGTCCTCGACAAGATGGCTGGCTTCTCCGAGCGGATTCGGAGCGGCGATTGGACCGGCCAGACCGGCAAGCGGATCCGCAACGTCGTCAACATCGGGATCGGCGGCTCCGATCTCGGGCCGGTGATGGCCTACGAGGCGCTACGGCACTATAGCGATCGCGATCTCACCTTTCGCTTCGTCTCGAACATCGACGGGACGGACTTCGTCGAGGCGACGCGCGACTTGGACCCGGCGGAGACGCTGTTCATCGTCGCCTCCAAGACCTTCACGACGCTGGAGACGATGACCAACGCGCGCGCGGCACGGGCGTGGACGGTGAGCGCTTTGGGCGATGACGCGGCGGTGGCTAAGCACTTCGTGGCGGTCTCGACCAACGCGGCGGAGGTCGCCAAGTTCGGGATCGACCCGACGAACATGTTCGAGTTTCGGGATTGGGTCGGCGGTCGCTACTCATACCCCGGCGCGATCGGTCTGCCGGTGATGATCGCGATCGGCGCGGAGCGGTTCCACGAGATGCTGGCCGGCTTCCGGGCGATGGACGAGCACTTCCGGACCGCGCCGCTGGCGCGCAATCTGCCGGTGCTGCTGGGGCTGATCGGCATCTGGTACGACGATTTCTTCGACGCCGAGACGGTGGCCATTCTGCCGTACGACCAGTATCTGGCGCGCTTTCCGGCCTACTTACAACAACTCGACATGGAGAGCAACGGCAAGCACGTGACCCTGAGCGGTGAGACGGTCGATTACCAGACCGGACCGGTGATTTGGGGGCAGCCGGGCACCAACGGGCAGCACGCCTTCTACCAGTTGATCCACCAGGGGACCAAACTAATCCCGTGCGACTTCCTCGGCTTCACGCACACCCTCAACCCGCTCGGCAACCATCACGATCTGCTGATGGCCAACCTGTTCGCCCAAACCGAGGCGCTGGCCTTCGGCAAGAGCGCGGAGGAGGCGGGGGCGGAGGGGATGCCGGAGGCGCTGGTCCCGCACCGCACGTTCGAGGGGAACCGGCCGACGAACACGATCCTCGCCGAACGCTTGACGCCAGAGACGCTCGGCAAGCTGGTGGCCCTCTACGAGCACAAGGTCTTCGTTCAGGGGACGATTTGGAATATCAACTCGTTCGACCAGTGGGGGGTCGAGCTGGGTAAGGCGCTAGCGACCCGGATCGTCTCCGAGCTCGCATCGGCGAACGATCGCAATCTCGACCACGACAGCTCGACCAACGCATTGATCCGCCGCTACCGCGCCGAACGCGGGGAGGCGTAGCACGAGAGCGGCCTGCCGCGCCGCGCCGGGGCACGCTACCCGACAGGGGTCGCCAGTGGCGGTGCGAGATTGCAGGTCGCCGTCAGGTGTCGCACCGCGCAGGTGGTGCGGGCCTCGCCCGTCGCCGCGTGCTCGGTAGCCGTCCAATCGTCGCCGGTCGACTCCAGGGTGAGATACCCGAACTCGCTGGTGATCACCTCAGCGGCGAAGGTCTCCCCGGCGAGGGCGAGACCCGCCGGAGTGGCCGCAACTGGGGGATCGAGCGTGCCGCCGGCGTTGCCGGAGACGACCTGCGGTGGGCGCTGGGCCGCCTCCGCGAACCCGATCAGCTCGAAGCGATGAACGTGGCCGGAGAGCACGAGCTCGACCCCGGTGGGCAGGGTGTTGCCTGACGCGGTCTCCAACTCAACACTGTCGGGACTGATTTGGAGATCGGCGCCAGTCCCGTCGATCTTGTAGACGCCCCAGAGTGGCTTGTGGGAGAGGAGCCAGGCGGACGGCCCGGTCAGGGTCTGAAGCGTGGCGAACTGCGCCGTGTATTCGGCGGTCTGATCGGGGGGCGCCGTGGCGTCGGAGGCCGCGGAGGAGTCGAGGACGAGCAGCCGGCGGTCGCCGACGGGGATGGCGTAGGGGGCGGTGTAGGTTGGGCAGGCAGCGGGGAGTGGACGCGGATCGAGGAGGCGGAACCAGCCGGCGCCGCCGCGAGCGCATGACTCGTGGTTGCCGCGGACGACAACCAACGGCGCCGCCGCCAGCATGGGCGCCGCCGGGGTGAAGAAGTCGGCATCCCAGGTGGCCCACCTGTCGCCCGATGGGCTGCCGGCGCACCCTGAGTCGGCGGCCGGGCAGGGGTCCTCGCGGTAGAAGTAGTCGCCGACGTGAACGATCAGGTCTGGATACCAGTCCGCGATCTGCTGGGCGACCGAAGGGAACGGCCAGGCGGCGGGATCGTTACAAGCCTGAAAATAGGAGGGTTCCTCCATGACGCAGCCGGTATCGCCGATGACGGCGATGCGGCGCGGCGCACCGACCGGCAGCGGGAGGGGATGACCGGCGACGGCGGCAGCTTGAGTACCGGGTGGGATGATCGCCTCGCAGACCGTCACGGGGAAGCTGGCCGCGTCGGCGGCTGACCGCGTCGCCATCGGGTGGGCGACGCCATCCTCGACGATGGCGGGGCAGGCCGCGGCGCCCGTGACCGCCCGGGCGAGCAGCACGCCTTCCGGCCCGAGCTCGACCCAGGCGGCCCCCGTCGCGGCCGACGTTGGCGACCCGACCGGGGCGGCCAGCGGCGGGTTCTGCGGCGTCGCGCCCTGGAGGCGGGCGGCCGTCGCCGGGACGCCCGCGAGCGAACCGACCACGACGGCGACGATGGCCCCGACCGCGAGCGCCACGCGCATCACCGCCCGGCGGTTCAGTATCTTCATCCCACGTCTCCTCCCCCGCAGACGCGGTCAGCGACCGCCCGCCAGAGCGTCATCTCCGCGCGACCCCGAGGTCTGCCATTCAATGACCGCCACTCTATGGGGGAATGCCATTCCCGGCAAGAGGGACGGCGACGCGGTCGAACAAGAATGAGCCGCCCCTGAGGATCGAGCGCGCGAGAAGGAGAGGCCATTCCCTGGACATCGGGCGCTGGGTGACCGCGTGGGAGCGCTCGGGGATATCCGACGGCGACGATGGCGAAGAGTTCGAGAACGAAGGAGATAGAGAGCGAAAGACCACGAATGAAGGACATGACACGAACGTCGTCTACGATGCGTGCTATCTCCTATCTAGCGGAAGAAGTCGATTGGGGTCGGGGTTAGGCATGCCCTGGCCCATTCCGCGTCCAGGTTCGAGACATCCATCGCCGCGACATCGTTGAGCAGCATGCCGATCGCCATAAAGATCTTCACCCGCGCTGGATCAAGTCCGGTGATTTCGGTGACGGTGTTCCAAAGCGTCTCGAATGCCGCTTGAACCGTCTCGCGGACCTCCGGGTCATCGCACGCGGCAAACCCTTGCATTTGGAGGAGGAGGCGCGTGCGATCCGCCAGGAGCCGCCTGTATTCATCACCCATGACAACAAGCGACGGAGCCCCTCGCAGATCCCCGGCGGCCGCAGCCATCCCGGCGGTCATCCCGGCGAACGCATCGGCGACCACCTGGCGAAAGAGCTCCTTCTTGGTCCCAAACAAGCGGTAGATATACGGCTGACTGATGTCGGCGCGCCGGGCGATCGTTTCGGCCGATGTCCCGTGGAGGCCAGTACGAGCGAACTCCTCCGCGGCGATGCCAAGGATTTGGGCTCGGCGCTCGGCACTGGTCATGCGTTGCATCTCGGCTCTCCTCCCCCATTGACATAGTAGTTAGTGCATGATAACATCGCCTCGGTTGTGATTAGTATGTTACAACTAATTACGAGAGTACCAGGACGTACCGGCTTGCTTGCGCCCGGCTCTATGCCGCGCCTCACCTGAGCGAGGAGAACCCGTTGAACGCGCTGAAACGCGTCGTCCGCGTCTTCTGTCTGGTCCCCTTGATTACTGGCCCACTCGACCTCGTCCAGGGAATTCGGGCTCTCAGGCCGGTGGGTGCGGTGATCCCCGATCGGGTTGCCGCTGATCCTCGCGCGAACGCCGGGTTGTTCCGGCTCTTGTTGAGCGTTCTCTGTCTGAGCGGCATCGGCCGAGCTGCCGCGGCCGTTCAGTTTGGCCGCCCAGGTCGCTTGTTCACGGGTGCCATGGTGCTGGAACTTGTCGGCGCGCCGCTCCTACTGCTTTGGCATCACGTCGAGCTTCGCAAGGCCGATCGCAGCTGACCGCTCAGGCTGACCACGACGACGAAAGGAGCAGATCCGGTATGACTGTCGTCTTTGTTCATGGGAACCCCGAGACATCCGCGGTGTGGGACCTGCTGGCGGCCCGGCTTGGAGAGGCGGGCTACGACGAGCAGATTCGATTGTCTCCGCCCGGCTTCGGGTCCCCCGTGCCAGACGGATTTGGCGCAACCGTCATCGATTACCGGGAATGGTTGACGGCCGCGCTCGAGCGGATCGAACGTCCCATTGATCTCGTCGGCCATGACTGGGGCGGCGGGCACACGGTGAACGTGGCCATGACGCGCCCGGATCTGATCCGCAGTTGGTGTTCCGACGTGATCGGGGTGTTCGATCGCGACTACGTCTGGCACGAGCTCGCCCAGACCTGGCAGACCGCAGGCGAGGGCGAGGCCTGGGTTGCCGCGCACCTGGCGCGGACGCCGGACGAGCGGGCCGCGACATTGGCGTCCAGGGGAATGGACCCCATCATCGCGGCGCGAGTCGCCGAGGGGTTCGATGAGCCGATGGGCAGTTCCATCCTCCGCCTCTACCGGTCGGCGGCGCAGCCGGTGATGGCCGATCTTGGCGCGGACCTGGAAGGCGCAGCGGCGCGTCCGGGGTTGGCCATTCTGCCGACGGAGGATCAGGCCGTTGGGACGGTCGAACAGCGCCGGCGAGCGGCGGCGCGGGCGGGGGCGCGGGTCGAGGTCCTGTCAGGCTTCGGACACTGGTGGATGACCGAGGACAACGGTCGACGGGGGGCAGCCGCACTGAGTGCGTTCTGGTCCTCGCTGTAGAACCCAGAGGAGGAGTACAGCCATGAAGACGGTCGAGATGACCGCGGACGCCGTCCAGGCCGCCGCCGCCGTGATCCCCGAAGACACCCCGTTCCATATGGTGAACCTGCTTCGCTACAAGGAGCGCGCGGATTACGGCGATCGCACGGATGTCGCGCCGTGCTCGGGGCGGGAAGCCTATTATCTGCGCTATCTTCCGGCCTTCAATCGCGTCGCATCAGCTGAGGGCCTTGCTGAGGGAATCACGGTCACCTGGATTGGCACCGTGATCGCCCGCCTGGTCGCGCCGCCCGACGAGCAATGGGACGACATGGCGATCGTCGAATACCCCAGCTTCGCGGCCTTTCAGCATGTGATCGAAAACCCACGATATACATCGGAGGCGGATCCCCATCGGCGAGCCGCCCTCGAAGACTGGCGGCTGATCGCGACGGCTAAGGTGACCTTGTCCGGGTAACCGTCGCGGGGTTCTCCAACGCGTCGCCCCTCCGATCGCGATGGCGCAGAGGCCGGCGACCTCGTACCGACGGGAGATGGTGCGCCGTGAACGATACAACGTTGCCAGGGCAGAACATTGAGCCGGCGCGGCAGCGAACCGCGTGGATCGAGGCCGGGCCATGAACACCGTCTGCGGCACTGTTCGGCGATCCAGCCCCTTCGTCCCCGGTCTCCTCTCCGCGTCGACACGGTATGCGCCCTCCGACCCGATCGTTATCTCCACGCCCGATCCGAAGAACCGCCACTCTCTCGGGAACACTCCTGACGACACGCGCGATGGCGACATACCGGATGGCAGGGAGCGTCGCGGACTCGAGGCCACTGTCCGCCTTTGACCCCCGCAAGGAGCACCGTGTTAGCCGCCAGGCGGCCGCCGAGGAGACGACACACCTGGACGAGCGGGTGCCCGTCGATGGCGGCGAAACCGGCGAAGATCAGCGGCATGCCAGCGATTTGATGGCGGTCGAGGCGCTCGCGGAGGAGCGTCGTGCCGAGGAGGAGGGCGCCGACGGAGCTAAGAAAGGTCTCCGGGAGCAGTCTCCCCTCACGGGCGGCGAGGCGGTGGGTCCACGCACCGGCGTCGATCGTCGCGATCATGCGCCTCCCTGCTGCCCGGCAGCACCGTCACTCAGCCGGTATCAGCCATAACACGAGCCGAATGGCTCGGATTGCAACCCGCGACGACGAAACCGTGTTCTTAGGGGTGGTGGTTGGCGACTGGTTCGCCGGGGCCATGCCGGCAAGTGACGCGGGGGAGGCTGTCGATGAGCGGGGAGCGCCCGTTTCGATTTGGGGTGTTGGGGGAAGGGGTACGCTCCCGCCAGGAGCTCGTCGACACGGCGCGAGCGGCGGAAGTGGCGGGCTACGCGACGTTTCTGCTCCGCGATCACATCGTGGCCGCGCCGTTCGGGCCGCAACTGGCGCCGCTCCCGGCGCTGGCGACGGTCGCCGCCGTGACGGAGCGGTTGCGGATCGGGACGTTGGTGCTGAGCAACGACTTTCGTCAACCGGTGATGCTGGCGAAGGAGGCGGCGACGCTTGACGTGCTCTCGGGCGGCCGCTTCGAGCTTGGGCTCGGGGCGGGCTGGCTGCGGGCAGAGTACGAGCAGGCTGGTCTCCCATTCGACCGGGCGGGGACGCGCGTCGACCGGCTGGAAGAATCGTTGCGGGTGCTGAAGGGTCTCTTTGGGGACGGACCGTCCTCGTTCACCGGGAGTCACTACGACATCCGCGACCTGACGAGCTTCCCGCAGCCGGTGCAGCGACCTCACCCGCCGCTCCTGGTGGGCGCGGGAAGTCCGAGGATGCTCAAAATTGCGGCGCGGGAGGCGGACATCATCAACATCCTGAACAGCTCGGTCACGACCGGAACCCTGATCAGCGACCCAGACGGGTTCTCGCCAGGGGCGGTGACCGAGAAGGTGGAGTGGGTGCGGGAGGCGGCGGGGGCGCGATTCGACGACGTGGAGTTGAGCATGGTGGTCTCGGTCACCGTCACCGACGAGCCACGGGAGGAGGCGGCGCGATTCGCCGCCCGTCAGGGATGGGAGGGGGTGAAGGCCGACGAGGTGCTGACGATGCCGTCGGTGTTTATCGGCCCGGTGGCGCGGATCGCGGAGGAGATGCGCGTCCGGCGGGAACGGTACGGCGTGTCGTACTTCGTCGTCTCGGACAGCGACATGGCCGCATTCTCCCCGGTCGTCGCCAGTCTGGTCGGGACGTGAGCGCCGTGGTGACGCTCGTGACGGACGCGGCGACTGTAGCTCACGTCGATGGGAGGTCGGCCGAGGAGACGCTGGCGGAGCGGCTGGCGGTCGATTTGGACGGTCACTTCGAGGAGGTGGTGGTTGCCTTCCAGGATCGGTTGTACGCCTTCGCGCTGCGGATGACGGGCAGCGCCGAGGACGCCGAGGAGATCGCTCAGGATGCCTTCATCCGCGCCTACCGGGCGCTGGCGACCTACCCGCCGGAGCGGATTCGCGCGCTGGCGCCGCGGCCGTGGTTGTACCAGATCGCGGTCAACGTGACGCGCAACCGGGTGCGGGGGAAGCGGCCGCGGCTCGTGCCACTCGATGCTCCGGAGGCGGCCGCGTTGGAGCCAGCGGACCGCGAGCGCGACCGGCCGGAGGCGGTGGTGGGCCGGGCCGAAGAGGACGCCGAGCTAGCGGCACTCGTGGCGTCCCTACCGGGGCGATACCGGGCGGCGGTGGTCCTACGACACGTGGTGGGGTTGAGCTATGAGGAGGTCGCGGACGTGCTGGAGCAACCGGTCGGCACCGTCAAGTCGAACGCGCACCGGGGGATTGGGTTGTTGCGGATGGCGCTGGTGACGCGCCCAGCGGAGGTGGACTAATGGACGGGGCGAAGGCGGCGGTGGCGCGTGACGTGGCTGGCGCTGGGGACGGGGTCGACATCGAGCGGCAGCTACGGGACCTGGCGCGCGTGGATGCTCCGCCGGAGCTGCGGTCGAGGGTGCTGGTCGCGGTCGGGCTCGTCGATGCCTACGCGGCGGTCGACAGTCCTCTTGGTCCGATCTACGTCGCGTACAACCGGCGTGGGGTGGTGGCGGTCGGGAGAGCGGGTGACGCGGCCGGATTCGAGGCGGACTTCGAGACCCGGTTCGGCCGGCCGGCGCGGGAGCAAGATCGACTACCGGCGACGCTGGAGCGGGCGGTGCTCGGTCACCTCAGCGGCACGACGCGGACGCGGCTGCGATTCGATACGCGGGGGTGGACCGATTTCGACCGGGAGGTTCTGGCGACGGCGGGGCGCATCACCCGGGGCGAGGTTCGCCCCTACGGCTGGGTTGCTCGCGAGATCGGGCGACCGGGCGCGGCGCGGGCGGTCGGCAGGGCGCTTGGTCGCAACCCGGTTCCGTTGTTGATTCCCTGCCACCGGGTGGTGCGCGGCGATGGACGGGTGGGCGACTACGTGTTCGGTCCGGAAGCCAAGCGAGCCGTTCTGGCGGCGGAGGGGGTCGATACGGCGGAGCAGGAGAGCTTGGCGCGGGCGGGGGTTCGATATTCGGGCAGCGACACGACCCGGATCTTCTGCTATCCAAGCTGCCACAACGCTCGTCGCACCACTGACCGCCACCGGGTGTCGTTCATGTCGGCGGCGGCGGCGGCGGCGGCTGGCTACCGGCCGTGCCTGGTTTGCCGGCCGGCGGTCGCCTCATAAACAGGACGGTCGCGCGGCACGACGCGATCGATCGCGGCTGGCCCGCTGATCGATCGCTCCTGATTGGCTTGACCTGCCTCCGCAACGGGTTTCGCGCCGGGGGTCATCACCAGAGAAAGGAGCTCCTCGTCACCCGCCATGGTGCCGGACACGGCCGGGACGGTCTTCGTCGCGCCGATGGATCATGAAGCGGGCACGAGCCGCCCGGTCTCGCATCGCCCGGTTGGCGTCCAGGTATCCGGTCAGATCGAGGTGTGGCGGTGCCGTTTCGCCCATCACGCTTGACGAGGTCCGAAACGTGGCTTCATGCTTTCGTTACGCTGACCGGCACCGGCCCTGGCATCTGCGATACTAGGCTCTTCAACGAGACCTGGGACGCCCTCGATTCGCGCTTGGTCGGCGAACGACGGCTTTCCCGTGCAGACGAGTGAAACGCGCGCGGGCGCCGAGGAGCAATGGGTGGTTCAGACGAAGCCGTTAGCGCCTCCATCAGCCGAGGCCACGATCCCCGCCCGCGCTAGCGTCGTCGATGCGCTGATCCTGCACGTCCTGGCGGTGCTGTGCTGGGTGGCATGGCTCGTCCCGTGGCCCGTTTGGCATGTGGCCTCATCGGCAACCGGATTGGCGGCGATGTGCTTCCGGCAACGCCGCGTCGTTCTGGCGAATGTCCGCCACGCGCGGGCGGGCGTGCCGACCTCGATCGTCGTCGCGTGGTACCTCGGTGCGCAGCAGATCGCGACCCACTGCAAGACGGTCATCGGCACGCTCCAGGCTGGGGCGCGTCAGCTCGACCCGGAGGATCACCTGCTGGTCGAGGGGGTGGAGCATATCGCGCCGTTCTTAGGTGAGCGCGGAATCATCATCGTCGCGCCGCACGCGGGACCGTACCCAACGCTGGGGATGATGGCCAGTCATTGGTTGCGGGGACGCGGGTTCGGCGGGGAGCTTGTCGTCGTGGCGCGGCTCTTCCGGCCGTTCCGCTCGGGCGCGTTGATGGACTGGTTCATTGGCTGCTTCGCGCGATCGGGGGCGGAGATCGTTTCCGTCGACGAGTCGCCACGCCGGTTGGGGACCCGGTTGCGGCGCGTGCTTGAAGCGAACGGCATCGTAGTGCTGCTGGTCGACGAGCCGACGCCGACGCCATCGGTCTCGGTTCCTTTTTTCGACAGCGAAGTCCGGCTGCCGCTTGGGCCGGTCCGGCTGGCGCAGGCCACCGGCAGCGTGATCATCCCCTGCATCGCGACTTATGGACGCTCGCGCCGGGTGACGATGACGATTGTCGAGCCGATCGAGCCATCGGCATCGGCCACCGACACGGTGAGCCGCATCGCGTCCTCGCTACAGCCGCTCGTGGAGCGGCACCTGGATCAATGGGCGATGCTGACACCGATCTGGCAGGACACGACCCCGCCGCCAGGACATAGCTACGCCGACCTCCACCTGCACACCGTCGGCAGCGATGGCTTCTGTCTGGTCGACGAGTGGCTGGTGGCGGCGAAGCGAAACGCCGTGTCGGTGATCGCCGTGACGGACCACGACCACGTCGCGACGATCCGGGATTGGAAGATCGGGGCGGATACGCGCGGCGGGGCAGTGCTACCGGGGGTCGAGTTGACAGCGCGGGGCCGGATCGTCCACCTCGGCGTCCTCTTCGGCGGCGAGGTGCCAGAGACGCTGCCACCACCAGGCAGACCGCTCGGGGAACTGGTGCGGTGGGCGCGAACGATTCCGGGGAGCGTCGTCGTCCTGGTTCACCCGCTGCCGCTGCTCTGGCGCTGGCAGCTTCGCGGTCTGGCGCGGGACGGCGCGTTGCCGGACGCGATCGAGACGCGCTTCCCGTTCCCGTGCGGCGAGTGGCGCAGCGGCGGACTGGAGCGCGCGGCCCGTTCATACAACCTGGCGACGGTGGGCGGCAGCGACGCTCACCTCGGTCCCGAGCAACTGGGCCAGCACGTGACCATCTTCCCCGGCGAGAGCGTCGACGACTTGGTGGCCGCGCTACGGGCGCGAACGACCCGGTCGGCAACGCGCGCGGTCGGTTCACGACCGGCGCTCGCGACCTACGCCCGTCAATCGCTCTACAGCTGGCTGTTCCCGTTCCGGCGCAACGCGCGGGTCGCGGCACTGCGCTGCAGGTTGCTGCGCACGGCACGGGAACGTCTGGAGAGCGAAGCGCCCGGCGTGGGCGACGCGATGCCGGCACCCGAGCGACACGAACGGGTGGCGACGCGGTAGACGCGGGGAAGCCGAGGAAAAGCCCGTTGGCGCCGGGGGCGAGCGCTCAACCGCCGCTCGCACTGGTGTGGGGAACCGCTGTTTTCGCGCTCGCGCTCTCTGTGATGACGCTGACGATACGGGCGTGGGCCGGAATCCCGCTGGACCCATTGAGCGACGTTCGCCTTCTAGTCGCACGGTGGACGGCGGCCAATCAGGAACCTCCCTCGGACGCCACTTCCAGGATGGGCCGACGACGACACGTTGTGTCGTCAAATCGGGGTGCGGGGGCAGCGTTAATTGGCGGGGGAACAAGGACGTTCGCCCGCGGGTCACGACGCGGCGGGTTACCGTCTCGGAGCGACGGCACGCTTCCCCAGGATTCGGCAGGGCGGTTGAAACGCGGGAACGCTCGCTTCGGGCCGGTAGACTCCTTTTCCGTGCCGCCATTCCACGGTGGGCGTCTCGCCCCAGGATTGTGCTGTCTAGGTTTGTGCACTAAACTGTTATGACAAGAGTTGGCATCGGCTGGGGGACTTGTATGGCCAAGCGTCGGTCGAATATCCGGGATGTGGCCGCCGCGGCGAATGTCTCGCCGAGTGCCGTCTCGCTCGTGATCCGGGGCCGGCCGGGGATCGGGCCGGAGACGAGGCAACGGGTGTGGGCGGCGGTCAATGAGCTTGGATACGAGCTGCCCGCGACGAACGGGGCGGCGAAGAGCCAGGCGGTCTGTCTTCTGATCGAGAAGGGGGCGATGCCGGTTGTCCTCGATGTCTTCTACGGAGAGGTGATCCGCGGCTTCCAGATCGAAGCGCAACGGCTCGGATACCAGGTCCTCCTGCATATGTACGATTCGTCGGCCGACACCCCCAAGGGTCTGCGGGACAGCCTCCCCGGAGAGGCGCGCGGCTTGGTCGTCGCCAACGACGGCGATATCAAACCTGAGATCGTGGCTCAGATGCACGACATCGAGCTGCCGCTCGTGCTGATCGAGAATCACGTGCCGCGGCACAAACTTCCCTGTGTGCTAGGAGACAACTTCGAGGCTGGCTACGCCGTGACCCGGCATCTGATCGATCGGGGCCACCGGTCGCTGGGAATTTTGCGAGGTCCAACGAAGTACAGCAGCTTGGTCGACCGCCTGCGAGGGTGCCTGGCCGCGGTGGCCGAGGCGGGCCTGCTGATTCCGCCGGCGTTCATGCCGCCGCCGGTGTCGGGGCACCCGAAAAAGGGCTACCAGCAGATGCGAGAGATCTTGAGCGAGGAGACGCGCCCCAGCGCCGTGGTGGCGGTCAGCGATAAGACCGCGTTTGGCGCCATGGAAGCGATTAAGGAGGCTGGGCTCCGCATTCCGGAGGAGATCGCGGTCGTGGGCATCGACGACGTCGTGGAGAGCGCCTACGCGCAGCCGCCGCTGACGACGTTCGCGATTCCCCGTCACGAGATGGGCGTGCTGGCGATGCGGAAGCTGCACCACCTTATCACCGGCGACCGGGAGCCCGCCGCCAAGACGCTGGTCTACGGCGAGCTTATTGTCCGCGAGTCGTGTGGGGGAGAACGGGCGGCGGTCGGTGGGGCGTTAGCCGCCGAGCCGACGGCCGATGACGCCCGGATCACGCCAGCCGTCTCCCTCCGCTGAACCGGCGAGGCGGGAGCGCCAATGGTGGCGCCCGCCGAACGGCGCCCAGCGGCTTGATACGGCGCGTTGTCTGTTCTGCGGGCGAGCCGCTTCAACGCGGACCAGCTGCGAGGCGAATCACGTTCCAGGAGAGCGTCGGCAGGCGCGCCGTCAGGCAGCCGTCCCGGAGGGCGGCGTCGCCGCGGCGATGGGGGACGACCGCGTCTGGATGGTCGAGAGTGTTCGTGGTTTTTGGGTCGGGGTGTTCGAGCACGAGGTGTTCGACGACCCGGTAGCCGGGCAGCGCGTGCAAGTTCCCTTCCACGGGCAGGGGGCCATCCTGGCTCCGGTTGACGGCGAAGATGGCGATCTCTCCCCGCTCCTCGTCGAGAGTCGCGATCGCTTCGAGGAGCGGCACCTGGTCGAACTCCTGGTTGTCGTAGTGGGGAGCCGCGACCTGGAGATCGAGGGCGACGCCGCGGCCGTAGCGGGAGGCGTGGAGGAACGGGTAATAGGTCGTCTGGCGCCAGACGCCACCCCCAGTCGCCGTCGAGATGGGCGCGATGGCGTTGACCAATTGGGCGAGGCAGGCGATCTTGACGCGGTCGGCGTGCTTGAGGAGCGAGATTAGCATGCAGCCGACGACGAGCGCGTCCTCCAGGTTATAGCTCTCTTCGGTCAACGGTGGCGCGACCTGCCACGGGCGCTGGCGCATCGTTTCTCGATCTCGCTCGGCGGCGTGGTACCAAACGTTCCACTCGTCGAAGGAGAGCGAGAGGCGTTTCGTCAAACGCTTCTTGGCCCGGATGAAATCGCAGGTGGCGACAACGGTGCGGATGTACTCGTCCATCCCGAGCGACTGAGCGAGAAAGGTGCCGAGGTCGCCGGCCGGGTTGCGGAAGTAGGTGTGCAGCGAGAGGTAGTCGACATACTCGTAGGTGTGATCGAGGACGGTCGCTTCCCATTCGGGGTAGGTCGGCATCTTGGCGTGGGAGCTACCGCAGGCGACGAGCTCGATGGAGGGGTCGACCCACTTCATCGCGATCGCCGTCTGGCAGGCGAGACGCCCGTACTCGTCGGCCGTCTTGTGGCCAAGCTGCCAGCGCCCGTCCATCTCATTGCCGAGACACCAGACCTTGATGCCGTGCGGTTGGTCGACGCCGTGCGAGCGTCGGAGGTCGCTCCAATAGCTGCCGGAGGGGTGGTTGCAGTACTCGACGAGCTGCCGGGCGGCGTCGATGCCGCGGGTGCCAAGGTTGACGGCCAGGTTAACTTCGGCGCCAGCCAGTTTGGCCCAGGCGGCAAACTCGTTGGTGCCGACTTCGTTGGTCTCGGTCGACATCCAGGCGGGGTCGAGCCGGCGCGGACGGCGCTCGACCGGCCCGACACCGTCCTCCCAATCGTAGCCGGAGACGAAGTTCCCACCGGGGTAGCGGACGATCGGCACGTTGAGCTCGCGGACGAGATCGAGCACGTCGCGGCGGAAGCCGGCTTCGTCGGCGGTGGGGTGATCCGGCTCGTAGATACCGCCGTAGACCGCCCGCCCGAGGTGCTCGATGAACGCGCCATAGAGCCGAGGATCGATCTCGCCGACGCGGAAGTCGTTGTCGATAACGATGCGTGCCGTCTCCACCAGCGCACTCTTCCCCTCGCGTGCTCGACGCACGCCTGAACGACGTTCCGCACCCCCTGGTCGGGCCGGTCAGCCGCGGATCAGCCCTTGATGCCGGTCAGGGTAATGGAGCGGATAATCATCCGCTGGGCGACCAGAAAGACGGCGATCGCGGGCAAAGCGGAGATCGCGGCGCCCGCCATCAATTGTCCGTAGTTGCTCCAATAGTCGCCCTTGAATTGGATCAGCGCGACGGCGAGGGTCATGCGATCCGCTTGGTTGATGGTCACGTACGGCCAGGTGAACTCGTTCCAATAGCCGAGGAAACTGAAGATGGCGAGGGCGGCGATCGGGCCGCCGGTGAGCGGTAAGACGATGTCGCGCAGGATGCGGAAGCGGCCGGCGCCATCGATCCGGGCGGCGTCCTCCAACTCCGCCGGGATGCCAAGCATAAACTGCCTCATTAGGAAGACGCCGAACGCGCCGGCCAGCGGGGGGAAGATGAGGACGTTGTAGGTATTCAACCAGCCCAGTTTCCAGACGGTGATGTAATTCGGCACCAGGAGGATCTCACTGGGCACGATCAGGGAGGCGACGACGACGGCGAAGAGCAGATTTCGCCCCGGAAAGCGCATTCGGGCGAAGACGTAGCCGGCCAACACGTCGACGACCACGGTCAGCGCGGCGCCGGCGCTGGCGACGAACAAGCTGTTCGAAAAGGCTTGGATCAGATCGATGCCACGGGGCGAGAAGAGGACGCTGCGGTAGTTGGCCAGGGTGAAGTCGGTGAGGTGGTTCGGGAGCCAGCGCGGCGGCACGGTGATGATTTGCGACTCGGGCTTGAGCGAGGTCAGGACCATCCAGAGCAGTGGTGCCGCCCAGAGCACGGCGAGGACGCAGAGCAGCACAAAGCGGAGCAGGGGCGCGCGCCGTTGCGGCCGGGCGCGGCGGGTGGTGGCGACCGCCACGCGCGCACGACCGGAGACAACGCCGCGATCGAGGGTGGTGCTCGCCACGAAGAACGCTCCTACTCGGCTTCCCGCAAGAGCCGGAACTGGATCAGGGTGAAGACCGCGACGATCAGGAAGAGGACCCAGGCCACCGCCGAGGCGCCGCCCATCTTGAAATCACGAAACCCGGTCTCGTAGATGTGTTGGACGACCGTGCGCGTGGAGTCGAACGGTCCGCCGTTGGTCATGACGAAGACCTGACCGAAGACGCGAAAGGAGCCGATGATCGTGGTCGCGGTGACGAAGAGGATCGTCGGGCGCAAGCTGGGCAGGGTGATGTTCCAGAAAAGCTGCCAGGTTCCGGCGCCGTCGGTCTTGGCGGCATCGTAGAGATGTTCCGGGATGTCCTGGAGACCGGCGAGAAAGAGGACGAGATTCCAGCCGGTCGTCCACCAGACGGTGGTGATGACGATCGCGACCATCGCCCAGGGGCTCTGGGTGAGCCAGTTTTGCCCAGGGAGCCCGATCAGCCCGAGATAGTAGTTGATCAGCCCGAAGGCGGGGTTGAGAAACCAGGTCCAGAGGATGCCGACGGAGGCGACGGAGATCATCAGCGGCGCGGTGAACGCGCCTCGGAAGACGGTCCGGCCGAAGATGGGATCGTTGACGAGCACCGCCAGGCCGAGCGGAATGGCCACCGCCAGCGGCACATTGAGCGCGACGAAGAGCGCCGTGTTGCGGAGCGAGGTCAGAAACAACGAGTCGCTGAGGAGGTCGGCGTAGTTGCTGAGGCCGACGAAGATGGGTGGCGTGACGAGATCCCAGTGCGTCAGGCTGACGTAGAGACCGTAGCAGATTGGGTAGAGGAGAAAGACGCCGAAAAAGACGAGAAAGGGCGCCAGGTAGAGCAGGGGATAGGCGATCCCCTGCTCTCCATTGAGCCAGGCGAGCCGGGAGCGGCCTGGGGCCGTTCGCGCGATCTGGCTGACGCTGCCCATTGTGGTCTCCCTCCCGAGGCGGGACGAGGCGCGATGTGGCCCGCATCGGGACCGAGGCGCTCAGATCATCCCTTGAGGAGCTTGTTGACCTCCGACTCGGCCTTCTTCAACCCCTCCTCAACGCTCCACTGGCCGAGGATCGCACCCTCGGCGTTGGCGGCGATGCGAGGCATGATTTGCAGGAGCGTGGGGACGGACGACATGAAATCGGCGTACGGGAGTTCCGATGCCCAGGCCTTCAGTTTGGTGAGATAGGGGTCGCTGCTCTTCAGGGCCTCGTCGCGGGCCGAGTTGCGGGCGGGAACCTGGCCAGCCTTGGCCCAATCGACGCTGTGGGCGGTCAGCCACTCGATGAACCGGAAGGACGCCTCCCGCTTGGCTTGATCGGGTTTGCCCTGGTGGGGCAGCGACAACTGATGACTCTGAGCCCAGACCGCTTTCTTGGCCGGGTCGTGCTGCGGCAAGGGAGCCACGTCGATGTCGGGGGCGGCGGGTGATTTCTCCTTGTCGAAGAAGAGGGTCGTGATCCACGGCCCGTCCGGCCAGGTGGCGACCTTGCCGGTCCGCGCGAGGTCGACCGTGGGCGCGTTCTTCGGATTGCCTTTCTCCTGAATCGCTTTCATCCAGGTTAGGGCGGCAATCCCTTCCGGAGTGTTGAACGCCGCCTTCGAGCCATCCTCACTGAGCATTTGGCCACCGAACTGGCGGAGGATGCCGTACCAGTACCAGGTCAGGTACTCCTGGGCGCCGTTGCCGAGGGCGAACGTCTGGTACCCAATCACGTCGTCCTTGGTGACGGCGCTGACGACGGAATCCCACTGATCGAGGGTCGTCGGGACGTCGGCGCCAGCGGCGGCGAGCAGTTTCTTGTTGTAGAGCATGGCATGGCAATGGATGTCGAGCGGCACCGTGTACTGGGCGCCTTCGTACTGCGTGAACTTCCAAACCGTCGGATCGAAGTCGGCGGCATGGATACCGGCTTGTTCCAACTCGGCCGGTTGAAGGGGGGAGAGGATACGCTTCGTGGCGAAGGGGCCGATGTAGGTATGACGGACCAGGGCCACGTCGGGGGTGGTGCCGCTGATTGAGGCGGCCTGCATCTTCTGGACGAAGTCGGTGACACCCTGGAGCGACTCAACCGCGATATCGGGGTTCTCGTCGGTGAACTTCTTGACGAGATCGTTCATTACGATACCGTCGACGCTCGACAGAATCGTCCAGAAGCGAATCTTGACCTTCGCGTCGCTCGAGCCGAGGTTCTGGACCGGGAAGGGGGTCGGGGTCGGATCCCCCTGGGCGGCAACCCCTGGCGTCCCACTCAGTGCGGCGAGCACGGCCGCTGTCGAGACACCGAGTCCGACAGCGCGGACGACGAATTCGCGGCGCGAGATCGAGCCCTCCGCGAAGCTCCGGATCAGATCGTCTGCGTGATGAGCCGTCATTGGCTCTCTCCTCCTAGGGCGCCCGCGGTGCCCCCCTAAGCGAAACCTGGCCGACGCGTAATTCGTGCTCCGCCAGCGGCGTTGCTCTCCCGGGCCACCCTCCTCCTCGCGCCGCCCGACGATGTGACCATTACTGAAGCGCGCACGTCTGTGGTCCCACCTGGTACGAGACGAAGGCATGTCGGCGCTTGGCCATGATCCGGTCCAGCCGCGCGATTTCTTCGGTCACTGCACAGAATCGCCGCTTACCTCGTCATTCGTATGAGGACGGTAGCGATTTCTCTAGTATTTGTCAAGTACCGGCTGCTAGTGAGCGAAGTGGTTCCTTGCCTTGTGACTGCCGGCTAGAGAGTCCCCGTGCTGGTCGTGAGGGACGCCTTCAGCCGGACTCTGGCGGTGTGTCGATGGCTTCGTCACACGGGTAACGACGGGAGAGGGCGGACGCGACCGCTCCAACGGCGGTCAGTGTCCGGGATTCGCGATGAGCCGGCTCCGCTCCAGGATCCGCTTGTTTCCGGCTCCGTGGTCGCGCCCAGGGGCCGGGGTGAGGAAGTGACTCGCATGGCAGCGGCGATACGCATCGCGTCCGACGTCGCGGTTACCCCTATCCATCACGGGCCGGATCGGCGAGAATCGCGCCGAGCGACCACCGGCGAGCAGGGAGCGGCCATCGAGACCAAGGACTTGGCGCAGGACAAAAATCTCCCGGCGAATGGCGCTGGTCTGTTAGCAGAGGGCGGGGTCAGAGCAGCAAAGGGCAAGGAGACGGGAAGACACGCGGTCAGCGTCCGTCTTCCGTCTCTCCCTCTCTCCCTCTTTCCCTCTCTCCGTCGTAGGGAGGCGCGGCGACGATGCGGACCGACGAGGTCGCGCCAGGGATTCATCGGATCGAGAGCGTCCTTGGACCACGGCCGTTCGCGCAGTATCTGCTGTGGGGCGGCGCGGGGGGGCGGTCGCTGCTCGTCGACACCGGGGTGCTGGCGACCCCGGAGGAGGTCATCCTGCCGGCGCTCGGGGAGATCGGGTTGGACCCGGCGAACCTCGACTACGTTCTCATCTCCCACGCCGACGTCGACCATTTCGGCGGGAACGACCGCATCCGAGCCGCCGCGCCGCGCGCGATCTTCTGCGCCCACGGAGCCGACGCCCCCTGGATCGGGGATCGGGAGCGCATTCTGCGGGAGCGGTATGGTTGGTACGCGAGGCACGGGGCGGCGGCGGACTACGACAGCGAGACCAAGGCGTGGCTACGGGGGGCGATGGCGCAGGACGTGCCGGTCGACCTCGAGCTCGCCGGGGGTGAACGGTTCCGGCTCGGGTCAGAGCTGACGGTCGAGGTGCTGAGCTTACCGGGGCACTCGCGCGGGCACATTGGACTCTGGGAACCGGCGTGGCGAACCGCGATCGTCATCGACGCGGTGCTGGGAGGAGGGCTCCTCGACAACCACGGGACGGTGATCCACCCGCCTCCCTATTTCGACGCCGCTGCCTACGAAGCGACCGTGCGCCGGCTCCAAGCGCTCCGACCGCGGCGTCTGCTGACCGCGCACTACGCGGTCCTCGAAGGCGCAGAGGTCGACGAGTTTCTGGCGGAGAGCGCGGCGTTCGTTGGGCGGGCGCGCGAGGCGGTCGGCGCGGCCCTGGTCGCGGAGGGAGAGCTGACGCTCGGAGGTTTACTGGAGCGGTTGAGCCCAACGCTGGGGCCGTTTTCGTCGATGGCGAACGAGCTGTGCGGTCCGTTACTTGCCCACTTGGACGAATTGGTCGCGAGCGGTCGGGCGGAAGAGGTCGCGGGACAGGAGTCCCCAGTCTGGCGGGTGGTAAGGCGGTGAGGATGACCGAGCTGGTCGTGCCGGATACGGCGACGGTCGTGAGCCGGGCCGCTCCGGTCCTACGGGGTACGGCGCGCGAGGGGCGAGCGGTCGCCCAAGCAGAGGAGATGGTGGGGGTGGCGCGATGACGGAGAGGAGTCCTTTTGCGGTCGACGGCCGGGTCGCCATCGTGACAGGTGGCGGTGGCGGTTTGGGGACGGCCATCTGCTCGAGCCTGGCCAGCGCCGGGGCGTCGGTCGCCGTCGTGGGCAGAACGCGGGGGACGCTCGATCGCGTGGTCGAGCAGATCACCGGCAGTGGCGGACGCGCGATCGCGATCGAAGCCGATATTCGCGACGCGATGTCGGTGGCGGCGATGACGGAGCGCGCGATTGCCACGTTCGGGGGGATCGACATCCTCGTCAACAACGCCGCCGCCTACCATCGCAAGGCGTGGACGGAGATCACCGAGGAGGACTGGGACGAGGTCCTGGAGACGAATCTCAGGGGATACTTCCACTGCGCGCGCGCCGCCTACCCGTCGCTGAAGGAACGAGGCGAGGGGCGGATCATCAACGTCGCCTCGATCACCGTCTTCGGCGGGTGGTCGCTGCTGCTCGACTACGTTTCTTCGAAGGGCGGGATCGTCGCCTTCACGCGGGCGCTGGCGCGGGAGATCGGGCCGGACGGGATCACGGTCAACACCATCTCGCCGGGCGCCTTTCCGACCGACGCCGAGCGGATTCACCCCGACCCGGAGGGATACTCGAAGATGGTACTGGAGGCGCAGAGCATCAAGCGCCGGGGCCGGCCCGACGACATCGGCAATCTGGTGACGTTTCTGGCGAGCGACGCCGCCTCGTTCATCACTGGGCAGTTGATCGAGATCGATGGCGGGTGGATGATGCACTGAGTGCTGAGTGCTGAGTGCTGAGTGCTGAGTGACGGAGGGGATGATGCCGGAACTGTGGGGTAGGCAATTTGGGCAGGGAGATCTGAGGCAACGGGTGGGGCGGTTGGAGCAGGTGGCGGGGGTGCGGCTCGTCACGCTCGGCGACGGGGTGGAGCGAGGAGTCAGGGTGCTGGAGTTCAGGACCGGCTCCGGCTTCGTGTTCGACATCCTCGTCGACCGGGCGATGGACGTCGGACGGTGCGAGATCGGTGGGCGGGCGCTCGGCTGGCAGTCCGCCACCGGCTTCGCTGGACCCTGGTACTACGAGCCGGAGGAGTTGGGCTGGTTGCGGAGCTTTGGCGGGGGTCTGCTGACCACCTGTGGACTGGAGCACGCGCTCTTCATGGCCGAGGATACGGCGGAGCAGTACCACTACCCCGCCAAGACGACGGAGCGGTACGGATTGCACGGCAGGATCTCCTCCCGGCCCGCGCGTTTGACTGGCTACGGCGAGCGATGGGACGAGGACGACTGTACTCTCTGGGCGACCGGGGAAATTCTCCAGGCTGCGGTCTTCGGCGAGCAACTGCTCCTGCGGCGGCGGGTCGAGGCACGCGTCGGAGCATCCCGATTGACGATCCACGACGAGGTCGTCAACATCGGCCACGACCGGACGCCGCACATGTATCTCTACCATGTCAACGTCGGGTTCCCGGTCCTCGACGACGGGGCGGAGCTGTTGGTGCCGGCAACGAATCCGACGCCGCGCGGGGACCACGCGGTCGAAGGGTATCGCGCCTTCCACGGCCCGACCGCGGGTTACGTCGAGCAGGTCACCGAGCACGAGATCCAGAGTGAGGCGGATGGGAGCGTACCGGTCGCGGTCGTCAACCGGGCGCGCGGCATCGGCGCCTATGAGGTGTTCAACCGGCAGCAATTGCCGCACCACTTCGTCTGGCGGATGCTCGGCCAGGGCACCTACGCCGTCGGCATCGAGCCGAGCACCAACCGGACCGCGGGCAGGCTCGATGCCCGCTCGCGTGGTGAGTTGATCGAGCTCGAGCCGGGTGAGGAGCGCGTCTACGATCTGGAGCTGGGGGCACTGGAGGGAACGGAGGCGATCGACCGCTTTGCCGCCCGCGTCGCGGCCATCACGGGGGCTGACGGAGCGTGAATCCGCCCTGCGGTGATGAGGCGCTCGGCTGAGATCGCGGCAGGCGGGGGCTGGGCGGGGCCACGGGTCGGGACCGCCGCGTGGCAAGGTAGCGGGAGCGTGCCGGTCCTGCTTCAGCGACACGAACGGCCGCGCGATCAAGCGGATGAAGCGCAGATCACTGTAGACGCCTCACAGACGCAGACGCCACTGAGGAAGTCACCGTCCTCGAGGCAAGGGAAATAAGGGGAAGAACCGAAGCAATCGCACATTGGCAGGACTTGAGATTGGAGCGCGGCGGGTGCGGGCGGACGGGGTCGATTCGCCAGTTGCCAACCCTGGAAAATCCGGTAGACAGGACTTAATGGTCTGGTTTCGCCCCAGGGATCAATGGCTCCGTACGAGGCAACCCGACATGATCAGCGCCTGGCCCAACTAGCCGCGGAGGATCGGGACGATCGCCCAATCGTCCCCTCGCCGGTCCACGACATCGACCCCACCGACGGAAAGCGGCTGCATCCGCGTGTCGTTATGTCTACAAGTAGAGAGCGGAAAATACCAATAACGGCGCCCATTCTCCATCTGTTGACGCCCGTCCTGGAGAAGGGCTGGCACGGGAGCACGCTCGCTCGGAAATGGATTGCCTCCTTCCTGGGAACACGCTGGCTTGCGGGCAATCCCCAACGACGCAACGACCCGGGGGAGTAATCCCCCGGGTCGTTGCGTCCGCCTCATGACGGAACGTGGACTATCTCTCGATTAGAGGGCGCGCCGACCGGTGATCATGTTCTTGACGAGCACCAGAACCACGGCGGCAATGGTCGCCGCAATGATGCTGTAGAGCTTGTTGTCGCTGTTGATGCCGTTGGTGACGAAACCAGCGACAAACGCACCGACCAGCCCGAGAAGCAGATCACCCCAGATGTTCCGGTTGGTCTTCGTAATAACGCCGGCCAGCCAACCGGCGACAATGCCGATGATGGCCCACCCAATAACTGTACCGATCATGTGTCGTCCTCCGCGTGTCTCTGACGAAGTCTGGCCCAGCGGGCTTCCTTCTGGCCAATTGTCCCGCTGTGCGTTGATGTTAAGGCAATCCGCGTGCCACCACTGCCTTGTAACGCTATAGGGGGGCCACGCATAGGCATTTCCTCGCGTCGTCGCGGGATCGAACGATCATCAGGCGACCGAACGAGGAGAGCCAACGCTTCTACCCTTTCGCGCTAGCAAGCTACGATACTTTTCCCGCGGGACTGAACCTTTGTATCCGCTCTGATGTCGTCTCGATCTCATCCCGTCCTTGATGCGCCAGAGGCTCCCCCGGCGCCTCGCTCGTCTCCTCGACGCCCTGGTCCACGGCATTGGCGAGCAGGGATTTCACTAGCGAGGACGCTTCGTCTTCCAACTGGACAGGACGCTCAGAGGCGAGGGTGGGTGAGGCGCCATTGGTTCGAACGTGGTCGGCCTCCGCCTGCTCTATCCCGGTTTCCATTGACGAGATCGTCGTCGGGAGAGCCGCGTCATCCGGCGCCACGTCATCAGCAGCGGTGGAAACCGTCGCCGTCGATGGCGGCTCAGGAGCAGCGAGGAGCGGAGCGTCGGCGATGGCCACGGGTTCCGCGGCGCCCGTTCCATCCATGTTCGGAGCGAGCGTGCGCGGGCGGGGCCGCAGGCGGACCGGTCGCGAATGATACCGGTGCGCATACGCGACGCCCCAGGCAAGTGCGCCGCCGATGCCGGCAAGGAGAAACGCTACCACCACCTCGGCCCCACGCCGGTCGCTCAGGCGCAAGAGGAGGGCGAGGACCGTTGCCAAACACGCACCCGCACCAGCGATTGCCAACACGCGCCCGCCGGCGCGGCAGGCGCGACCCCGCGTCAGGCGGCGAACCACGTCAGCCGGCGGCAACGTCCTGTCCCCGCGGACCCGCGACCACCACGACCCGCCGTCGTGAAGAACGAGGCCGAGCAAGAGACCCAGTGCACCGCTCCCGAGCCCAACCACGACGAAGTCCACCGAGCGCCCCTCGCTGTGACGCTGGCTCCCTTCCAGCCGCGCGCCACGCCTCCGATCGTCCCGATCCTCGATGTCCGATCGTTCCCCGAACCCGGTGTCCGCGCGGGCGACCCCAAGTTCCTGCGGTGGAGAGCTATTCTAGTCTGGGTATGGTGTACCTGTCGCCCCTGGCCGCGCTCGTTCGCTCCCGGACGGTGTCTATGCCGCCGGATCCCACCTCGGCTGGACTGACTTCTCTTCTGTCATCGTGAATGTTTCCAACCAACGCTGCTAGCACGTTAGCCCGCCGAGCGCGGCGTCGTCACGAGGTGACGGGACCGCAGAGCCGTAGTGGGCATGAATGGCCGCACGGTTGGCGTGTGGGGCGACTCAGGGATGCTCCCGCCACTGGTCGTTCACGCGACGGGGCACTACCGATCGTAAAGCGATCGCGAGCGATCCCGCGGTCGCCAGCGCGCCGGGCCGGGAAGGGCCAGTGCGCGAGAGAGCGCGCTCATTACCGAACTGAGTTTCGGGACAAATAAAGACCGGGGGCCTGTCCGATGTGGACAGGCCCCCAGGTCACTCGTCGCGGACTCCCGCCGGAGCTGGAACCGCGTCGATCCGTAAATCTAGATGAAGCGACGGCGGAGGCCGTAGCCCGCCGCGCCGAGCGCACCCAACGCCGCCAGCACCACCAGCGCGTCATTCGCGCCAGCCGTCCCCAGCACCGCGCCGGTCCCCGTCGACGGCAGTCCCTTGACCGCCTTCTCGCCACCCTTCGCCGCCGGCGCCGCCTCCACCGCGACCTTGGCCGCCTTCGGCGCTGCCATCACTTCGACGACCTTCGGCGCCTTGACCGCTTCAACCGGCTTCTCGACGACCGGCTTCTCGATCACTGGCTTCTCAACCACCGGCTTCTCCGGCTTCGGCGCGCAATCGCATTCCTGCGGCGCGGTGCCGGTGTCGCCCACGGTGATCGTGTTGCCGCTGTTGCCACCCGAGTTGATGTCGCCCACGGCCACCGAGCCGCCGTCCGCACTGGCATCCGCCGTGCCGCCGTTGCCGGCCGCCGCGATCTGCCCATCGCTACTGACGGTGGCGTCGCCGCCATTGCCGTTCGTGTCGATGATCGCGACGTTGTCGTCGCCACCCGAGGCATCGCCGATGGCTACGCCACCGTCGACGGAGATGTCCAGCGTCGTTGTGTTGGACACGGTCCCACCAGTGATCGTCGTCGTCGGCCCGGTGTCCTCAGACTGATTGCTGGTGTCCGCGGACTTCTTGCCTGTGTCCTCGACCGGCGCGGCATCACCGCAGTCGGAAACACATTCAACCGGCGCGGCGGCCTCACCGGAATCACCGGCGTTCGCCGACGCGAGTGGGGCGAACGTGAACACGCCACCCAATAGAGCCAGCACCATCACTGGCAACGCGAAAATCCGTGCAAGCTTCACGTGATCCTCTCCTCCCATGCGCCGCCGCCCAATTGCCGGCGGACCCGTTCCTCATCCCGTGCCGCGACCGGCAACCGGTCTATTCCCGACCCCCTACGCGTCGGGCACCCTCTACCGGCGAAGGCAAGAGAATCTTAGCCCACTATGGTCCGGTACACAAGCCCCCTGAGGTGGTGATTCAAAAAGCCGCGGCCCCGTCGCGTGACGGGGCCGCGGCCTCTCGTTTCACCGGAGTGGGTTGACGGCGACGACGCCGTTTCCGTTCCCACCCGGCGTCAGCTACTAAGCACGTCGAGGTAATTGGGTCGTAGAATAGTGGGTGAGGAGGAGCCCCGCCGTGATCCGCGTCACGTTGACCCCCGCCCAGCAGGAGGAGTTGCGCGCCCGGACGCGCGAGCCAGGTGTGGC
>JAABUS010000558.1_pt1 | contig 93565 bp, 97 predicted proteins | sample 5560161 | NCBI WGS metagenome assembly JAABUS01 (sample SAMN10711885, study PRJNA513376) | rock metagenome | isolation source: Antarctica rocks | place: Antarctica: Victoria Land, Trio Nunatak nord | collected 2016-01-04
AATGAACTCTCGATACGCGCGAATCGCCGTCGCAGATCTTCTGTTGAAGAGAAAGCGAGACGGAGTATAAAGTGCGAGTAGTGATCCTTTTGTCGTTCCAGCTGAAGAGCTGGGTCCTGAGCGCCAGCGGAGGAAGACGTGTTCGAGCGGAGAGGTAGCCATTTCTGGAGTAGAGGTGTGATATGCGCAGCTGTTTCTGCGGGGTTCTTATTGCGAAACGAGCAGGCTTCGATCTCAGCCAGGACTAGCGATGGTCAGTCATATGCGTGGTTTGCTTACAGAGGCATTGGGTGTACTTCGCAATCTATCAATTGCCCATTGTTCAAATTGCTCGAGAGTGATCTCAGCGGTTGGAGGAATCTCGTAGAGATTCAGCCGATGGGGGTAGTCATGTTGTTTGTAGGTGGGAGTTGCGAATTGCTTCTTTTTGTAGTCAAGGGTACTTCTGCGCTTTGGGTCGATGCGACTGTAATCTTGTCGTATCATTCTTGCATGTAAAGACTGAGATTGTATCGACGATGTGTTCAGCTGCTCTGCATCGTTGTCATTACTACGCGTAAAGTGCCGTTGCGCGTGAAAGGCGCGACTGCCAAGGCGGGTTTATCTCCGCCCCTGGCGGATAAATGAGGCAAGCAGAAATAGGAAGCATCCTGATGATGCAAAGTAATTGAGTTTAACAATCAATCTTTTTTTTATCCATCTGAGGAACATCACAGTGTCCGGCACCGCAGCTTCAGCTTTTGTAGATAATTTACAAATAGGCAACGCAGCGTAGAAGGTCAAATCCAGCCCCAATCTACCATACATCCCATCTCTAATACCCATCCCAGAATCCTGCCTTCATGACAGTGACGCTACCGTCGTAAACGATCAATGCTGTCATGATCCATCGTAAAAGAATGGCATTACGCCCCAAAAAGAATCGTTCAAAACATGCATCGAGAAATACAGTATTGTTGGTACAGATCATTATTACCCGCCAGCTGCAAACCATCTCTCAAGACATCAATTGCTCAATGTCGACATCATCATACGGTCCCTTCTCTTCCTCGGTCGCGTTGTGCAAAGCCCCAGCGCGCTTGACAGTCTCAACATCAAGGTCGGTCACGTACGCATCACCTTCGCCCAGGCGCAGGCGAACCTCGAAGTCGTTGTTGAGCATCATGTCATCCTTCCAGAGACGTCTAGATCCATCGTAGACACACAAAACTCGTTTCTTCATCTTCAGCTGTTCCTTTGAAGCGCCCCATGAGACGGGATAGTGCTTTCTCCTCCGTCGTCCCTTGCCGACCAAAGGAACGCCTCCTTTGGAAGCAGTCATGCCACGACCCTTTCCTCCAGAAGTCGTGCGGCCGGATTTGGTGATGGAGTTGCCACTCCCAATGTGCGATCCTGCCGAGTTGGCTTTCCTGGACGCGATATCGCCTTTGCCGGAGCGAGAGTTTGAGCTCACGGGCCAGGCTTGATTGTCCTCGCTGGACTCGTCTTTGAAGTCGTCATAGGCTGCATCTTCTTCGTCGTCGTCGAAAGTCGTGGCTTCTTGATCGATTTCGGCGGAGAGCATGTGACGGTCCAAGGTCTCGCGGACTGCGTCGTCATTGGCGACGGCCCCAAGGTGCCGTTCATTGTTGGCTTCGCTTGGTTCTTCCTGCTGCACAACGCGAAGAACGCAGTCGTCCAGATGCTCGTAGAATTCTTGCGCATTGTTGAATGTTGCTGAGCAAGTGGAGCACTTCCCAGTGGCATCAACGGCCTGTGTAGAGGACCTTTTGTTTGCGGAAGAATTGGGACTCTTCTTTCGGCTATTTGGAGGATTCTGTTCAACGCCGTGCACGGAAGTCAGATGACGCTTGAAAACATCGGCTCGGTTGAAGCTCTTCTCTGAGGTGGATCCAGAGCCTGAGCAAAATCCGCACACCATGTTACCTTTGTAGTGTGTCAAGGTGTGGCGGTTTTTGTCGTATTTGCGAGCGAATCCCTTGTGGTGATAAGCGCAATTGGTAATTGGGCACTTCTCAGGCCTCTCGGACATATGGGTAAGCATATGGGCCTTGAGATCCTTGAATGGCCGGCCACAGTCAGGGTGCGGGCAGCGGGTCCTCTCCTTTCCATCGTCCTCGTAGCCATAGCCATTGGATCCTGGGCTTTCCATGGAGTTACGGGAGTGGCTTGATGCAATCGAGGTTCTGCGCCCTTCGATGCTTTGAGGGTAAGGTTGGAATGAGTTGGTGTGGAGATAAGGTGATGTAGTACCACTCCGAAACCTAGCGGATCCAGGGGGATGGGAATCATGGCTTGATGCCTCTGACGGTGCTGGTGACGGAGGTTGGAATGTCTGCGAGGGTACGTTGTGAAAGGCATGTATGACGCCTGGATACGGCTCGGTAGTGGTGTTGTGTGCAATGGGCGTGTCGAAGTGCTGGATAAGAGAAGGATCTGTAGTGATTAAAAGTTAGCCTTGGTCATCAGAGTGTAACTTGCTTCAAACAAGAAAAATTACGCAATGAAGAAGAAATCGGGCAAGAAGATCAGACGAAAGAAGACAACAAGGAAAACCAACAAGATGACTCAAGTGGAGCGACGAATCTACCACTGCTTTGACCAAAGAAAGGATTTTGATTTTTTTCAAAATGAGATTGACAACGAGAAGAAGGAGGTGGTGTCGGGCGACCGTATGAAAAGCCTTGTGTAGGAAATTGCAGAGTACTCCTTTGCGCTTTGCTGTCATCTATAGGACCAAATCGATGATTGTAGGAGACCTGCTCGCTCGAAGCATGCGGAGATGTAGCACGAGATGAAAAGCGTGACGTTGCGGACGCCGGTGTCAGAGGAGATCTGAACGAGCCCTTCCGCTCGTTAGGCGAAGTGGTGTCATGGTTGTTCCGGAAAGCAGTCGGTGAGCCTGCTGCTGAGGCTGCAGACACCTGAGAAACCACGTGCGTTGGCTTTTGTATCCTGCTATTGGCTTCTTCCAGAATTGAATCGATAGTGACATCTCTACTAGCCGTGGTGGTGTCCAACGCTGGTAAAGGAGAAGAGAATTCGGGTAATAATTCTTGAGACGCTGAGAGAGAGGGAATCGAGGACGCGATAGAACGACTGATAGGAAGTGACGGTGAGAAAATCTTTCCACACTCACCAACATAATTGCCAAACTTGCTGTCTTCCAACATGAGATGCTCGTTGAAGCTGCTTGGTGGAAAATGTTCGTTGTTGTACCCTTCACCGTTTACAATTTCTGGAAGGCCCAGCCCATGGAGAGGCTCAGACCATTTGTCTTGGTAAGGCAGACTGTGCATCGCGTTTGCATAAGGCGAGCCGTCTGTCGATGAGGCTGTGCTGTGCGCTGAGGCACCTGATGCGGATGAAATGTTTGAGGGATAGTCGAAGATCTGAGAATTTGCTGGTGATGGGGAACCAGATGGTGTATTCCTTTGAATAGGTTGCTGAGGGTTTCCTTTACGAGCATCGAATGCCATATTCGGCGCGCTGTAATAGTTTGAAGAGGAAGAAGAGTAGTCTGAGACTTGTGGATATGAGTTGTAAGAAGCACTGGCCTGGCCAGCATAGTCCCGGTGCCGATGCATGTTGGTGGCGGAACTTGCGTTGTAATGTAAGGTATCGAATTGCTCGCTCGGTTGGGGATCAAACGTTTCCCAATGTGACTGTTCTAGGGGGAAAAGAACGAAATCGCTAGCACTGTTATACACCTTTGCCATTCCCCAGCCAGCGGTAAAAACCTCAAGATTGAGTTGTGGCAGGCTTACGCGGAGAGTTCAAGGTTGTGTGAACTGGGTAACTGTGAGAATCTCTTGGATTATATGGGAAATGATATGGAGAGAGTAATACCTGCAAACAGAGGATAGATGTTTGTGAAGGGGGGGAGAGCTTATGCACACCGCGATGGAGTAAAGAATGCTCAATAAAGTATTAAGGTGATGACTAGAGGGTAGTATTTTGATAGTGAAGGGATATGTAGATCAGCGCTCTGAAACACGATTCAAAGAAATGCTGATCAGCTTTCGCAGATAGATGAGGGGTATTAGGCCTCTGGGTGGAGACAAAAGATTGCCTGGAAGGGGTGAAGGATCAGCAACGTTGGAACAGTTTGGGGGCGCTGGCGCCGTGGTCACCTTATAGAAGAATGGCAATGATTGTCCGCGATCTTGAGAGAATGCGCAGCAGGAACACTAAACGAATATGCACCCTTAAGCAGGGGTTTCGGGATCCAAGGGGAAAATTATGAGCCCTATGATCCTACCTAGCATCCGGCCGGGCACTACAGCTCGGAGATGTCCATATTTGTTTAAAATGCATTGCAGGGCTGCGCTAAGAATTTCCCAAAACCAAAACAATTGCTTACGTTGGAGTCGCTTGGTTGGCATGACATGGTGTATGAATAGCGATAGCTTAAGATGATAGAAAGCGCGTGGGGAACTTACCGCGGGTCGCAAAATTCCTTCCCACTCAGAATAGGTCAAAGTGTTCCATTAGCCTTCTGGGCAGGCTCACCGTGGGTTCCTGTCGTGCTCGTGCAGTAGCACATGATTTTGACGTAAGTAAGAGCCTTCCTGCCTTGCTGCGGTCTTGCAGAAGAGGGCAGCTTGTTAGTAACCTATTTTAGGAGCTGCCCTATCCCGGAACAAGCTCCTACACGCGATTAAAGCCCGTCCTGCCGAAGGGAGCAGGGCTGAGTAAGAAAGTAACGAAGTTTGGCCACTACCCCATCGTCATCTTACATTCATATGGACTACGAATAGATGTCAGTAAACATACCTAACAGTAACATGGCGACCATGCGCAACAATTTCTTTCGTGGTAAATCAATCGAAACACAGGTAAACGTCCTTTGAATTCGAAAACGATCATCTTTAGCGAGTCATGCAGGCAGTGCCGCTAACCTGCGGCATGCCAAGTAAGTGGAACGTAGAAATAGCAAAGCTGGATAACTCACTACTGCAACGCCAAAGGAGTTCTCCAGAGGCTGTGCCTGTGCGCCAATGAAATCGAAAAGGTCAATCGCAAGCGCTCGCTTTGAGCAATACAGTAACTGATTTATCGATTTAGGTGCAAAGCTTGGACACCGCCTTTCATCTTCTTTGGACGAATCCTATCAAGGGAACTCCGTATAAGCCTCAATGTCGCTCTGCGAATAATCTCATGCATCACATCGACTTAAAACCCTTCGCCTCGATGTCATTGAGTCATCACTGTGCATCACACTGCCTTTGAACCTATACTGGTACTAATCCGAATAGATTCGTTCCGCCGTGATTGGGGTTTCTGACCCTAGCCAGTGGATGGGCCGGGCATTCCACCTCCTCTAAGAGTGCCAAACCCGCCAACCCGGCAATGGAATCGGGTAGTACGCAATAGGGTCTTGTCATCTCGTTTCAACGGGATGCGTTGGCATCGTAGGATGCCAGTTCTAGAGAATTTGCTGTTTCCCTCGTGCCCAACTGTTTCACAATTTCCTCCTCCACGTGGGCGTTAGGGATCGTTGACCTGATCGACATTCCAGGGCATGCGCCATCGCATGGGGAATTACACCCGGACCCAATGATCTTGTCCCGATAAAATGTCCTGCATACTAGACATCGTAAGGCTGATGTTGGCGCTGATGTTTTCTGCGGGCTTGCGGCAAATCCGCTCGTCAAGGTTTCATCCTTCGAAGTTAGGGCTGGCTATCGAGGCTCTGATTTGCGTTGCCATGTAATTTCGTGTTTCCCTTGACAGATTCTTCACAACGAGTGCGCCAACCTCGGGCAAAGAATGGAAGATCAATTCTAGGTTTTGTACCTCGTTGAGAGATGCATGAAATTTCGGTAACTGTAACCGAATGCATTGCGTTGATGGTCAGTGCAGCTTATAACTCTCAAGGATACTTTGACTCTGTAACAGCGAAATTACGGACCGAACAGTGACATCTAACGGCTCCTTCCTAGCTTCTAGATTGTCAGATGAACACGATGGCTTGGGTAGGATTGTGGCGTGGGATTCTACCTTGTAGGGCGCAGGGCTTGCAAGATCCCTGGCGCCTCTCAAGGATTAGCTCTCACCTTATTTGTCAAGCCGTTATATTTCCTCAGGTCTATCTTCTTCATCCAATCCTTCAATAGTCCACAAACCGCGATCGTCGTACAGCTTCGGAGCATTGTCGTTACTGGTCGCCCGGTGTCTCCGAACTTGGCATTGAATTTACACCGTATCGCTACTAGCAATGCACATGCATGAGAGCCGAGCCTCACTCCCTACAAGGCTTGCGCTGCTATTGGACAGAGCTTATGACTCTGCCTCGTGTTTTCTTTTCCATCCACACGATCAATGTCGTTCCTCCGTCATAGAAACATAGATTTTCTGCCCCGCCAATATTTGTCCTATGCGCAAGACACACCCCTAGAACGTTTACCTTCGTGGCTTGCATCGACAAGATTTACAACTTCACACATGGAACGGCTACTCCGATCGGACTCGGCGACTCCTAGGACAACGGCCAGGAAAACGCTGCATTATGTAGATCTAGTAACTAGACATATCAATATACTACAATATTCGTCCACTGACGAGTGATATATCGAGACTGCATATATTCTCGAGGGGGAGCCCAGGATGCGGCCCGTAACAAATCATCTCAATACGCCCGTCTCGTTGCTCGACTACGCACATGGAAACATAAGTCTTTCTGCGTTGGAGCGGATCTTGACGTGGACTCAACTTGATTTAACGGTTATTCGACTAATTCGAAGATTACGCCTCCAACATTTTTTGACGATCTTTCAACTCTCGTAGGAATATTGCACGTCCTAATTGTTCCCATAGAAACCCGGCAATAGTTGCGATTAGAAAAACGCTGCCCGGGATCAACCCTGTTTCGTATACCTTGAGTATCACATACTTTGTTGATGGAGCGTGCACTGTTTTATCTCGATGACAGCCATATGGCAGGGCTTTAACGGGCCAGTATGTCACGAGAATTCAGATGTTTTAGTCGTGGGGAGCCATCCCAGAATAAATTCAGTCGTATTTCCTAACCCGGGTCTTCACGTAGCATCTGCAGTCTCGCGTCGTGAAAGCGTGATCATAGGTTAGATATGGGGCCTCTCCATCCCCACCCTGCTGGAACAGTCTCGTCTATTTTACTCATCCCAGAAGCTTCACATATCCTTATGACGATCTCTCGTACAGCTTTGACTTCTTCAATGGTAGATCCAGTATTTATTGCGCCTTTCATATGACCTTTAAGCTGTGGGGGAACCTGCCACAGGGAGATGAGTAAAACGTCAAGGACACTCCATGGGTGTGAGACTAACATCTTGAGGTATAAGTCCCGCGAGAAGCACGTAGCTACTCTCGCTAGGGCTTAACACGCTTGTATTGCTCAGTATGTACCCATACATCAACCGTGCAGTAATCCCCAGATCCTCTGTACCACTCCGATCCATCTGTGACATTACTCTCTTAGAGACCTTGCCGTAGATCATGTCGAAATAGCGCTGGCCACGATGGAGGATGGTAGAGGAAGGAACGTCGTAGACCTCACTAGGTCGCGAAGTGGGCGAGTATTGAAGCGGTTCGTCGAGGAGCTCGGTGGGAGTATATTGCTTGAGCGCGGTCAAAGAATTGATAGTCTGAGCGTAAATGATTAGTCTAGAAGCTCGATTGGAGTGTATCTGAAGGGCACCTTTGGCAAACCGCAGATAGCTGCCGCCTTCACCAATGCTTCCCGCATTTTACGAGCTATCTCCAGCTTCTCGTCATGGCCAGGCTTAGTGTCGGAGTTACCCGCACCATTCTCAAGAGCATGCTTGAATAATGTAGGTATCTCAGCTGATAGGTTGAGAGTATTAAGCGCCACGCCCGCCACGAAATACCAGCATCCTCGGGGCAGATTTGGTTGTCGGCGGATTGACGAAAGCAACGCTGGGGTCACTATCGTTCGAGGAGGCATTGCAATACCGATTCAAGCGAGGAGATACGCAAACAGATAATGCCATCGAGGTGTACCGGTGTATAGGAAGCCACCCTTGATGTAGAGCTTCCATGACTGACGTTCATGGGGAACATCTTGGCATATCGAAATCGGCGTGCCGGTACCAATTTAGGTTTAGCTTCCTTGCAGCTATTAGCGCGATATATCTTCTGCGATTTCCACCCTCCCCCTAACACTCCTGCTTACAGGTCATGTTCACTGCAACGAGGTTGCAAGCGGCCACTTACCTCCTGGGCGTCTGCTTGTTCTCTATTGCTTTCCTCGTCTTCTTAAACTCGTCCGTTTCCTTCGTCGTCACCACTTTGATAGGTCAGCGAACGCAAGTCGGAGATGCTGTTGGGACGCTCGGTTTCGCAGATGAGCTGGTAGCACTTGTAGCATGTCCGGTGTGGGGAGTATTGTCCGACCGCCTTGGTGTCCGAACGGTCAGTAGACTACTCATGTTTAAGGAAGTAAACTGCTCAATGTTTGGCTAGGTCTGTGTCTTGGGCTATACTATCATCGGTCTAGCCTTGCTATTCTTTGTTCAAGCTAAGAATGTGTACCCTCAATTGCTGCTTGCCAGGCTGTTCTTCAGCATTGGTGGTGCGGCGACTTCAACCATGGTCACTGCGATTCTTCCCTCAATGCTTGCACCAACAAAAAGTAACAATACAGATGCTTCAAAACACACGTCCCCTCTCAGCAACGGTCATGGATTTTCCCCTTCAATCTCATCGGAAGTTACTATCACTCCTCAGAGACTCCAGCACCCAACAAGCTCGGAGCAAAAGCCAGTAGAACAATCTCCAACACGCCTCGCAGGATTCGTCGGTCTCTTCACTGGGTGTGGCGCCTTGCTTGCACTGGGCATCTTCCTCCGCTTGCCTGAGCTTATTCAGCGCACTGGTGTCGAGCCTGGCCAAGCTTTGGCGGACAGTTATTACATTGTTGGGGCACTGTCGTTACTACTTGCTGTGGTTTGTTTTCACGGTCTACGACATCTGAATGGTGAGGAGGGTAAAGGCTGGCGAACCATGTGGTACGGCGGAGCACAAGATTCACCTTCTACCGCTCGCCGAAGACCTTCCAGCTTGCGATCTCTCTTCGAGTCGATCGGTCTCGGTTTCAAGAGCCCACTGCTAGGTTTAGGCTACCTGGGCGGATTCGTTGCGCGGGCATCATCAGTCGGCATATCTCTCTTCATTCCTCTATACGTCAACGCATACTTCATCTCATCCGGCAGGTGCGACAGGACAGGGCACAATCCGCAAGACATCAAAGACCATTGTAAAGATGCCTACGTCCTTGCAGCCGAACTCACTGGGGTCTCTCAACTCATAGCCCTGATTTTTGCGCCCATTTTTGGATTCTTAGCAGATCGATACCGCCGCAGCAACATTCCACTCCTGCTGGCTGCTCTTGTGGGAGCCGCTGGATACATTGCACTGGCGAACTTGGACAGCCCGAGGGTGAGCGGGGAGCATGGAAGTCCGTGGATCTTTGTGGTGATGGCTGCTCTTGGGATCAGTCAGATTGGTGCGATAGTGTGCAGCTTGGGCTTATTGGGCCGTGGTGTTCTAGGACTGGAGACGGACACTGCACCAGATTTTAAGAAGAACGCCCAGACTACCGATCATGATTCAGGTGCCAACGTCGTCACGAATTCAGCTGAGCATGAAAATTCGCTGGGGGCGGCGGATCAACAAGATCTCGAGGAAACTGCGCTTTTGCCGCAGCATGAGCCAAAATATCACTCAAGAGACCATATGAAGGGTTCTATAGCTGGTGTCTATTCATTAGCCGGGGGCGCAGGCATTCTGCTCTTAACGAAGGCTGGTGGAGTGCTCTTCGATAAAGTCTCGCCTGCTTCGCCTTTCTATATGCTTGCCGGCTTCAATCTGGCACTGTTGGCAGTCGGTACTGTTGCGGGCATTTCAGCTGCTTGGAGAGGCTCATGAATCCTCCTATTGAGAGAAAAGTGTGGAAGACTCCTGTAAAGGCCACTCCTGTCTCTACTACGATTGGTCCAGCCATTGGCACTTGCCTTATTTCTCCCGCGCCTCGGAAATTAGAAGATTTCGGTCGATGGTGGGAAGCCTTAGAGGATACCACAGCTCAAAAACGTTCTGCGCCGCTGATGCTGACAATGTGCTAGTTGCGGCGTACCAGAGTTGTGACTTGGAGGGAAATTAAACAGCTACTTCCGTTAGCTCACAAGGGAGGCCAAAACCAGGCACTCACAGCACAGCAATCATTCCACGATCTGTACACCTTTGCTTCGTTGGAGCCAAAAGCCTTCGTGCATGAACAAGGAAGAAATCTTGAAAACCACACAGATGAGTCGCGATTCAAATAAAGGAGTACCAGCATTTTAATAATCATGGTATACAAGATGCAATTTAAAAATTGATTGCTTGAAATTTGGTACTTCTCAGCTCGACATCTGAGCGTAACATATGCGTATCCGAGCTCGAGTCCATTCGAATTAGGTCCTCGATCCCTTGACCCTGGGCCTGATGTCCGCATCCTATCCCGTGATCTCTTTGACAGCAGACCCTCTTTAGCATACTCATGAGCATCACATCTGTATACCCCAGCTCGAGTTGATGATCAAAATCGACCTTTTATAGCTTACTCTTGAGCACTATGTACACGTATCACAGCTCAAAATCATAGAAACAAATACTCCTCAGCTACTCTGGAGCGCAGAATAATCACCTCCCCCTTCTCAAATTGTCACGACTTAGACATGTCGCTGGCGGATATTATGTGCATGATATATACACATCCTGACTCAAGTCCCCAGAATGAGTGCTGGTGGCTCTGTGCTCGAGAAATCCATCTGGACTCTTTTCTCCATGAGATACGAGAAATTGTGTCTTCACAAACGTGTTATCTAGAGCCGTATCTACACCCATCCTCGCTCAACCTACAGACATATACATCAATAGACACATAATACTTGAAGCAGAGTAAATTAAAAACAACTTTCGCTCAAGGTTGTGCGTACAGACGTCTGTTAACGATATGATCCCCATCTCGCAATAATTCGAAAACCGTCTCTCAACTCGAATCATCGCAGGAACTGGGACCCAGGGTTCTTGCTCAAGAGTTTGGGTAGAGTACACACTCTCATAGCATTTGTTGCTCAAGCCACAAACAAAAATCCAAAGACTGGCATGCATGCACGTATTGTGCAAAATCCCCAATCTCCATTTTATAGTCTATCAATATCCTCTAATCATCCCAACTTCTATCTAGCATCATCCCAGCAAGAGCGTAGGGTAGGTAGCGAAACCTAAACCATTCTGGTTGGCAATGTGATGAAATTGTTTCCATGTTTCCCTTCTATAGATGCCAACGCCCACATCTTTCATGGTTTAGAGCCCGTCGTCAGCCTCATTCATTCCAGCTCCTCGCACATGCCACATCTTTTATAATTCAGAGCCCGTCGTCGGCCTCGTTCCAGCTCCTCCCACATTCTCGTGCTCTGTTTTCAGGATCGAGTCCTCGCTCCAGGGCTGCCTGCTTCCTGGCACCCACCTCATTGTCTAACGCTGCGATTTGGCTAGTCAGGTGTGAATATCTGCCTGGGTCCGGTAAAGTCCATGCAGACCCGTTAGTACGAGACTGCTCCGCATTATCCAGTCGCTGCTGCTGCAACCCTTTCAAGTCCCCCTCAAACCGCTCCCTCATATCCCTCAACCTCTCAAACTCCCCATACTCCTCCTCCCCCCCAAAACAAACCCCAAACCCATCACACCAACACACGTGCTCCTCCGGACACATCAAACTCTCCCCCGTAAACAGAAACTGCCAACTATACTCCCAAATCCTCCCACTCACATAGTCACTCAACGGCGTCCTCAGCATCCAATCCCTATAAAACACAAACCGACTCAACGGTATACTTTGCACCCGCTCCCTTGACAGCGCAAATTGCGCACAGCACGGCTGGCCCAGCGCCCTCGGTAGCGGCTCAGACGGAAAAAGCTCTGCCCAGGAGCGAGAGAGTACTACCTCCTCCTGCCGCTCCAAGCTCTCGCGCGCGTCGGCTGGATGCAGCCATTCGGGACAGCCGGGGTTCCATTGACAGCGCATGTTGAAGTATCCGACGCGGGTGACGTGGTCGCTGCTGAGGCGGCGGATCATTTGCACTGCGTCGTGGTTGAGGAGATCGGCGTTGTGGTGGCTGTGGCGGTGGGCGTGCATGAAGATTAGGATGTCGGGGAGGTTTTCGTAGTGGTCGATTATGTAGGTGAGGTAGATCATTACTTCGTGGCCTTTGTTTCGGGGCGGGTGGAGGGGCGCGAAGGGGTCGTTGGCAACGTAAATAGCGGTGGGGATGTCTGGGATTTCTTCTATGATCCAAGAGACATTCTCGTCTTTCATGCGGGGGATGATGACGATGCGGGTGTAGGCTGCGCCGGCGGGCTTGGGTGTTCCTGGACGGAAGGGTGCGGCGAGAGGTCTGGGATGTGGATCTGAGATTGAGGCAAGTGTAGAGGAGGATAGCTTGTGGCGGGATGAGGAAGGTGTTGAGATATTGAGGTACATTTCGCGGTGAATCTCAGCCCAGGATTTGCGTGGTATGTTCTCGGTGTTCAGCTTGTGTAGAAAGAAAACAAGCGTGAGAAATGCGGCGACGACAGTCAATTGGATGACCTTCTTGGACGGAGACATCTCTTCTCTGCCCGATAACGTTGACGCCGAAAGGGCGACTCAATTGTGGTAAGATCTGAGACGAATACTGTCATTGGACACACATAGCAACAAGCGGAGGTGCATGCGTACCGGGCTGACTGGGTCCTCTACCAGGAGGATATATACGGTGAGAGAGCATGCGATGGATGAATGAGGTAGTGCTAGAGGCCGTTGTGGCAGAATCGTCAATTGGGAAAGCGAAGTGAATGTTGGAAAGTATCCAGTATAGGAGGAAGAGCAGATCCCTCAGCCTGCTGCGGGTACGTCACGAATTTACTGTCGCAGTGGTTGACGAGATTAGGACTTGAGAACGACTCTGGTGTGAATGAAGTCTAGAGATCAAAAATTCCCGTTAGATCGATGTAGGTAGAGACTTTACACTTCAGTCTGCTTCTTTAGAGTGAAAAGTTGTTCATCTTTGAGGAGGAAAGTGGCCACATTTTCCACGTTTTCATCGTTCGACGCCCATTTCTGTTCACATATTGTATTCGATTCTGGCCCGTTACCATGAAGAAGAGGCTTTCGTTGCTTCTTTGAGCAGCTTGTCTGCAATCTTTTAGCTCTAGCGTCGAGCAAAGCACGTCTATCTGAACAACTACTCAAACAAATTTGCCAAAAGGACTTGCCCCATCCCAAAACCTGGGGAGCTAGTGTTTGGTCCTGCCTATCCCATGATTCTAGCTAGGAGCAGACAACATATGCTTCTTGAAGAGCCGCGACGACGCCGTTAAAGGTAAGGCCGCTGTGCCATGTGTCGAATCTATGCAGATCGTAATGTAGTATAGCAAGGGTATCTTTGATGCATCCACCAAAAGATGGTGCGAGCGTAAACATGTGCAAAGAACGGTAGTTCGACAGAAGAAAGGCCGCTATATTAGTACAGAATTAGGTGACGCGGATCTCAGAGATCCGTTTGCAGTGCCATTCCTTCGGGCATCATGGTGATGATGAGATCTTGGGGGATTGTCGCCATGCACCGATCCCCCACCGCCGCCACGGCGCGCAACAGACTCGACACCGCTTCGCATGCCTTGGCCCTCATGGCCCTCATAGCCCTCACGAGTGGAGCCATACACGCGGCCACGATGTGGTGCAACCGGGGGAGCTTGTTTCCACCTTCGGGAAAGGGCTTGGTCGTCATCGACAAGTACGACCATCCACACGCCGATCTGGCCGTTGCTGCCTAGCAGAGGAGTGCAGTGGATCCATCGATTTCTGCCGTCTTCGTCGACCTTGGAGACCCAGCGCACCTTAGCGGTCACACCCCTGCCTTCCGCCATGGCAGTTGATAGTTCGTCACGCACACGTGCGGAGCCGCCAATCTTGTCCATAAACGGAGATTGGAGGATGCCCGGTACTCGTAAGGTGGGTGAAGCAAAGAGAATTCGGAACGATGGATAGGGGCGGATAAGCAGATACTGGATCCAATCAATACTCTTCAGCATTTAAAGAGTGGGCTGTATTGAGCTTACATTGGTGTAGATACCATTTAGCCTTCCGCTCTGACGAAGACTAGAGTCGTATACAGGATCGTCGTTTGCAGTTGGTTCCTGCAATAGTAGCCTTGGCATGTGAGGAGTCGAGCTATGAGAATTGTCTCCCCCTTCTTCTTCTTGAAACTCCTTGTGCATTCTGCCGCCATACTTCTTCACTGTTTCAAGCTCGGCCACGTTCAACATCTCACTTAGATCCTGAAAGTCATCCTTGGCCTCCTTCTGAGTGTCGACACTGTCTCTAGCGGGATTGTTATGGCTGGCCTGTTCTCGAGTCACAAGCATCTGGAGTGATTCCAGGTCCGTGCAGTCTTTGACAAGCCCACTGACATCAACCTGAGCTCCTATGAAATAGCGAATCTTTCCTTGACTGTCGCAGAGAGGAGCAATCATGAGCAAGTTCATGAAGGGAGAGCCATCTCGTCGACTATCCTGAGGTCAGCAGCAGAAGACTGTCTGGACGGTTGTAACCTACTAATTAAGGAAGACCTCGCAGTGCTCCTTGCCCGCTCTGACAGCGTCTCCCAGTCTGGGCCCACTCCGAGGGTGTGTCTTCGGACCTTGCAGGAAACGACAATTTCGCCCAATAGCATATTTCATGCCATACTGGGTGGTCCGATGGAATTCTGATGCAGAACATCAATGCTTTGAAATCTGTTAGGGTAAGGACTGCGGCATACCTTCAGAAGCGAAAACAATAGGATTATCGGGCCTCGACGGATCAGTGAGACAGAAGACCTCTGCCAACCCTTCGGATGCTTCTCGCAGGTGTGGCGCCAGTGTTCCCGTGATCCTCTGGGATATGCTCATACTGACAATCTGAACATACATATGTGTGATGAAAGCAGGGAGATCTTCTTGAGTCAGGACTTCAAATGCTGATGCAGCTTTCCCCTCAAGTTCGTGGTTGGCAGTCGACTGGATCAGGTTGTCCGTAAAATCATAGTCTTTTATAGGACTCAGAGCCTCAGCAATGGCATTGGCGTACTTTATCGCTTTCAATGCCTTGAGGGCGTCGAGGTAGTATATCAGGATAGGGACGGACTGCGGTCGATGTGTGCTCAGGAAAGCCGTGAAACTCAATAGAGAAGAAGGATTTGAGAAGACAATTTCGAGGTGAGCCCGCGAGAAGAGCTGCTCCGAACGCGATTCTAGGGAAAAGATCTGGTGATGGCCTTCCTCAGGGGGTGCAACGAGGTCGAACGAGCCAGCAGGGTCCCCTGCCAGTGGTTCCATGGGATCCGCTTCCTCTATCGCCGATTGTGCTTGTAATGCTGGCAGCTCAAAGGATGTAGCTTGCGTCTCGTAGGTCCCGTTGGAAGACATTCTGGAAACAGGAGATGCACTCCTGGAGGGGTAATGCCCCCGGGGTCGAGCACGGACAGAGGGAGCGGCTCCACTTTGCCCACTGTTGGTATGATGTTAGTCGATTGTACGTACTTTTGTCTAGGAAGGCCAACCTTGTAGATTCCTCAGAATCAACTCTCGGCGCGTGGAAATTCGGCATTGGTGAGGGAGCATCGTACCTCCTCTGTGCTGTAATGGCATTGGCAGTAGTCGGTCTTCGCGAGGGGAATTCTTGGAAGTCGTGTATGCTTGGAGGGAAAATCTTTTGGTAGGCACCATTGGTCTTGATTTTTGGGCCCTGGCCATTTTGGAGTTGAGGATCTTGTGAACCATGCTGTCTGAGGCCGTCAACTTGGCGCATAGCTTGGTAGGATGGGTGGTGGTGGAGGGGCATTTGCGTCTGCGCTGCTGGCATGGCTTGACGACGACTCCGGTTGCAGAGATGTCAAAGCTGTCAGTGACATTGGGCATGATAAGGGGCGGCCATGGATTTTGTTTGTCGCTGGGTTTTTTAGGCTCCCAGCTTCACATCCGTATTGGGCGTGATTAGTCTTCTCGGGCCATACTTTACCTTAGTGACGTTAGTGACCCTAACGGGAGGGGCCATTGGGGTATTCAGTGCCCTAGTACTTTAAGGGCCGTTGGTAGTGTCGATCTTACCCGGGTGTAGCTGTTGAGCAAGGGGGGTTGCGATCATGGGAAAGCCCCTGTGCCCCTGAGATTGGTCCGTCGTTGACCGAATGCTGGATCATTTTGACACCAATCGCGCTACACTTCAACGCCAAATTTGGTCAATGAGCATACCAAAAACAGACATCATCTAACGCATTGACATACTACGTTAATGCAGTGAATGCATGCTGATCTACATTAGTACCGGAGATCTCCACGAATCTCATGGCACGAGGGGCCACAAACCTTATCGGCCAAGCCAACGTACCTTGTCAGTGTGGGCGTATGTCACTAAGCCTTGTTGCCATCTCACCAATACCTTATGCCGGGAATGGGACAGACAATGTCTCTTGGCCCTCTGAGATCTATGGAAGCCCTTGCAGTAGCCAGAATCGTCAGTGAGCGGCATTATTTCCATGCAAAGGGAAATCCTATTTTGTTGAATGACACATAATAAAAACCCCACAAGAAAAAATGGTTTGCATTGGTTGGGTACAAATGCACTATGACCTCGTTTGCCTTCCTGTGGCCCAATGATCGCCCAGAGTCATCCTTAGATGTTCCTTCGCTATGCTGGAATTCGAAGATGCAACTGCGATGCGTACATGCGTGTTGAGCTTAGTCCACGTCCTCGTTGGACTCTTCCACAGTTGGTGCTCTGCCTTTCCCCTTGATCTGTTTGCTGTTGGCAACTGACTCTGTCCGCTCGCCGCCATTACCATGGCTCGCTTCATTGCGGGAAGAATCATCGAGCTCAGGTTTCCTTCTGACGTTGTCATCAGCGTGACCGCCATTGGCCTGCACCGAATTGAGAGCTGAGCCCCATCGATGAATCTCAGGCTGCGCTTGATCAGTCGAAGAGCCAGCTTGCCCATCGGGCTGTTGTGCTTGGCTTTCGGCGGTTGAATGCCCGTTCAAGTTTGAGGTAGACGTCGAGCTTTGAGCTGGTTGACCTGTGGGCCCGTTAGGATCCTGCAATGACCGTCCTAGCGGGCTGGAAGAGCTGTCTGGTATTGCCGCTGCGCTTGTCTGCAAATTCTCGACGTGGTTTAAAGCGGAGGCTGTCGTAGATGTAGACCCTCTCGGCATGGCGATGTGGGATGTCGCTAACGGGGCGGTAGAAGTGCTAGCTTGATGCAATCCATTAGAATTGGCGTTACTTTCATCAGGCAGTCTTTGCAGTGGTAGGACCGTCCAACCAGGAGGCAATATTATGCCGGGGGGTAAATTGGAGTGACCTGAGCCAAGGGTTTGCTGCTGTGCATTTGCACCAAAAGCATTGCCGACTTGCACGATCTGCGGCGGTGTGTCAACAATCCTGGGCTGGCTGGTGAAAGGAATTGCTCCGTTGACGACAGCATCTGGATTTGCTTGTGCTATCCGCAGCCTGGCAAGTTCGCCTTGTAATGCCCGTACAAGGTATAGCTGGTTCTGCTGCACTCTAAGTCCATTGATCTCACGAATCAAGTGCTGCTCCGTTTGAGCCATTTGTGATTGTATATTGGTGGGGCTAAAATTGGCAATAGTTCGTGTCTGCGCTCCTGGGGCTTGTCGTTGAAAACCAAATGCATTGCCAATGCGAGGTAACTGGCCACCAGCTGCCAATGGCCCTTGCTGATTCGGCAGGAGTGGAGTATTGTTTTGCTGTGGCGGAGCTGGTCGTGCGCCAAATGCTATACGTAGTGGACCCAGGTTGAACACATTCTGAGCTACTGGCGGTTGATTGAGATTGTCAAGAGGAGGAACTTGGACCTGCGCTTGGTTGTGTTGGGGTTGGGCCCTGGCTTGCTGGTTTGCGACATTCGCTTCTGGCCCCCGCGCAATTGTCCCCGTTGCACATACAGGCCTTCGACAAGTTGGACAATTTTGTTGACGTTCGAGCCAGCTTCGCAAACATGCGAAGTGAAGGATGTGACCACATGGAAGCTTTTTTGGCCTCAATCGCTCATCAACGGCTGCCGTTGCAGCGGGCGCGGCTCCCGCATTTTCAGGTTGTTGAGCTCCTGGAGCGTTGGGTTGTTGCCATGGTTTCATATCTTCCCGACAAATGATACATACATCTTCACGAGTGACCTCCTCGGCGGTGGCATCAGGATATCTTTCGTTCATATCCCGTGTTGCTTGCCGATAGCGAACAAAATCAGTGATGCGTTTGTAGAAGGAACGGATTGTGATGGCCACATCACGGATGATGTGGATCGGCATGCCGTAGAACATGCAAAGAACGAAGAAGAATGTGAGGTATAGGACCAACTTAAAGAAGTCTAGTCAAACAGAATCAGTAAGGGCTGGTCAGCATTTGCTACCAGAGAGCTTACCTGTCGTCAGATCCAAGTAGAATACCCATCGACCCTTCTCTTCCCAACCTGGGACGTCGACATCCAGCGAATCGATATCATCTTGCGCAGGCGCATCAGTCATCACGGTCTCTTGAGAAGTCACTTGCTCCGTCACCGCCTGCGCTCGTTCTACTTCGCGCTCCCGCCTCATCTGTGCTCTACGATCCTTGATCTGGTGACCGATCACCCTTGCCTCGTAAAGGGATATTGCGTAGCGAGCAAGGGTCGAAACAGAGGTGATAGTAAGCACGGCGAATTCAAAGGCGAACATGACCATCATGTTAGGGCGTGCATGGCGTAGAACAGTGTTGATCGAGTACCGGAGCATGAACATGTCGAACAGGGTCGAGATGATCAGCGAAATGGAGAGTCGAGCGTGGAAGAGACGTGGGTTCGAGGGCGGCTGCTGCTCCAGTATCTCGACTCTTCCCTCCCCGATCCAACCCCAGACCTTGCCTATCAAGAGGCAGACAAACATCACCAGAAACCAGCCACCGACCTCCTCCCGGAATATTGTCATGGCGAGACATGTTTCAGTGATGGCAAACCATGCCTTCTCGTAGAGCTGTTCAACCTCGATAGGGCGTAGTCGGCCGTAGAAGAGCCTTTGCAAACCAAGCATTGCTGTGCATACCCCTAGCAGTGCTACGTTCGTAAGGACCTAGGCATGTGTAAGCCCAAAGGTTCGAGTACACTCAGACCATGGGACATTTTACCATTAGACATGCATTGCTCTGAGCGAGGTAGACGCATGCTGAGTAGAAGTTGGCGCGCTCGTGTAATGCTCGAATGATAACACCCGTTGCAAGGACCATAGAGGTCTATGGAGTTGCATTCAGTAAACAATCATTGAAAATTGGAGAGTACTCACCCCAGTGTAAGCTGCGAACCGCATGCTGAAGAGCAGATTGGAGCTACCGGTCCCTGTAATCCATTAGAGATCCTTGGTGGAGGTTGCTAGATCTTCATTGTAATGTCAACGGCCAGATGTCCGCAATAGCCCAGAAAATGACTAAGCGACAAACGCGCTCCGATTGGTGGCGCTACTAGAAATTGTTTTGAGCACTGCGTTTTCCGTAGCACGCGTAGTTCATGGACAGGCACAAACGTAATTCGACTTTGACTACCTTACTTGAAGCCATCGAGGGACGATGACGGTTATAAGTCTAGGTCTTTCCCAACCTCTGCCTAGCTTAGTCAAAAAGAAATATGTAGACGCAGAAGCAGAGAAGGCTCTCATATTTTCTTCAACTCAGCTCTCTATAATACATGCTGCTGGAATACCTGTAAGTTTCCTGGACTGATCCCTCTGAGAGAAAGATCGTCTCAAAACAGCCTCAGTTTCAATTGAGATATTGCCCAGCGCTGTCCAAAAAGCCTGTCGAAAAACGTAATAAATTCGAAAAACCCACTAAGAAGCCAGGACTCGATCCGTTTGAAGACCCACGCGACCTTCTTGTTACTAAGATTCCAGTCCAACAACCCACTCATGCCATTGTCCTAAACAAGTATCCTGTGATACCTCAACACTTCATTCTGGCAACAACAGCCTACAAAGAACAATCCAATCTACTAGAGTTGGATGACTTGGCAACGACCTATGCATGCCTAACGTCATGGGATGAAGGTGGTGTCTTCGCATTTTTCAATTCTGGCCCGCACAGTGGAGCGAGCCAGGGCCATCGTCATGTATTTGCTTCCCAAAGCCCATAATCTTCCGAATGTTTGCGTCTACCATTGCATCCAAAATGCAAAGACTGACTTCCAAAAAGATACAGTTTCTACCAATCCAGGAAATGGGGCTCAGCACAGAGTGGAAACCATTGATTGACCTTGCGAACGGAGAGGATGAAGGTGAGAATATCAGAACTGAGTCGTGCCACTCGATTCTTTGGCCAATGAGAGTCGTTTCAACGAGGATTTGTCTACTAATTGATTTCAAAAGTCACAACACGATTGCCGTTTACACAGTTCTATGCAAGTGTGCCAAAGGACCCGAGGCCCTCGGATTTGGTGGAGATGTACGATTCGCTATATCAAAAGGCTAGAGTTGCTGAGCATCAATTCTCTGGCAGAAAGGCCGAATATCACGATCCAACTCAACTCAGAGCGACTATTAGCTACAATCTTGCAATGACCACAACAACCATGGCTATTTGTCCTCGAATCAGTGAAGGCGCTCGGCTGACCAGTGAAGATGGCAGCGACTTAGAAAGTGGCAGTGAGGTGTCACTAAATGGTACAATCCTTGCCGGTACCCTCATGGTGAAGGCTGAAGAAGACTGGGACAATCTGTGTCAAAATCCTACACTATTGACTGGCCTTCTAAGATCGATTGGCGTTCCACCAACTGACGAACGCACATCGTCAAAATGAAGATCTCATACAGATACAATTTATCTCAAGCATGAACAATAACCTAAGATTTTGTATTCTCTCTTTTCCAGCTGTTTCCCTATATGATGAATATCTCCAGAGACCGAATTTCTGCGCAAGGAATACGAACGGTCAAACAGAATTTGTAAGCCTTAAGCGACAAGTATGATGCAGCCGTTGAGCCGATTGACTGTCTCGAATGGTCGTATCTGTCAAGTCGGACATCCAACCCGACTTCGTTTCATTCACCTTCATCCGCCCAGCATCAGCCGTTTCCAACCCTCAAAAAACGTCATTAGTATCGCTTACAACCGCAACGCCACCAAATCCAAACGATGCGTGTACTAGTCCTGCATTCATTACCTACTCTGAAATGGCCATTGTACCTTTCGACGCTATTGCTCGAGGTTGTCTGGATAAGAACCCTCCCGCAGAGCAAGGCTTTCGACCAAATGCCAGCATTTCCGAAGTCGTCGAAGGCGTTCCGGGCCGGAGGCTCGGAAATGTACCGTCTGCGGTAGAGGACCGAATCGAAGTCCTCGTAAGCGCAGGCCTGACAGTTTTAGAGCTTTTCGAGCAAGCCACTGTCTTCAAGCACCGCGTTAGCTTGGAATTTTGGCGTGTTCGAAGCTTTTGGACGCATAATTTGTTTGGGTCACAACCGAAGCACTCTCTACCCGATTGGGTATCCAATCGAAAGCTTGGCTGATTTGGGGCCTTCGGACTCATCGTTTGCTTGGAACGCTTTCGAAGCAAGCAATTTAGCTGGGGGTCCGGAATTTCTGGCGGTAAATCGGATTCACTCCCTTTTGAGCACAATACTCCTTGAGACGGACGCTCCTAGCATTCATAGCTTATAACATGATGAACGGAAATATTGGTTGAATTGGTTTCATAGAGGATGTGGTTGTTATGGGCAAGCGGGTGAATTGAAGGTTCCATCCCTTCTCAATTCATCACAATGGAGGCAATCAATTCAGTCGAAATCTTATCACGCATTTGCTTACTTAGATTGTTTCGAACGAACCACTTCACACGGTTTCATGCATACCCACCCATCAACCCACAAAATCTCAGCGTTCTAACTCATTGGACACTTGCAATCATTTTCGGCGAAGGTAAGAAGGTCAGAGACGTCCGCCACGACGATACTGACGAATTTCGAGCTTACGAGGACTTGACATTCAACAAAAACTACACGGTTGGCATAGTTTTTGTATTCGTTCCTTTTCCAATAAGCAAAACAGCGTTATGATATCGAGTCTTGTGATGCATCTTGTATGGGCTTCATACCTCCAATAAACGAAGACTACGGCTATCAGCTCGCATCGTCTTACTTTAGAGCATTTAGTCAGGTTGCTCAAAATCGTGACTCTTCCGCTGGCATCACTCCTCCGCAAATGTTATGAATACCGGGCCTATCTCTTACCTCGTTCATTTTTTAATCCAGTCAAAGCAGTGCCAGAGATCACCGGCAAGACATCCGAGCCACTGGCCAGAAAAGTAACTCTCGTATATGCTTTCTTTCGTGGCCTGCTCTTACAAATATACATATATACATCTTCATTAACCTGCTTCACATCCTGAACATCCAGCCTGCGCGAACCGAAGGCCTGATCACGTGCGTTGGCGCTAGTCGCGCCCTTAGAAAACCACACTCGATGCTGCCACCGTGTTTCCTCTTTGGCCTCGAGCAGTTGAGTGACCCGTACCAAAGACTCCTGGGCTGCGTCAGATGGTCTATCTGAATTTCTCCTACTTCATCCTTTCCTTCCAAATACACCAGATACAGCTACGAGGTGAAGGCGGTTGCGCAGAGCTGCAGGATATTGCCATTCCAAAGATCGTCCTTGGAGAAGCTTTGATCAAATTTGCGATCGCAAAAGATAGGGAGCAGCTCCCTCCACTCCTGTTCAGCGAGTCTACTCAGAACGTCTTCAATAAGACCAAGTTTACCTTAATGACAGCCCGAGGATTCAAGACCACTCGCCTACGGGTCAAATGCCGTTCGCATAGTAAGCTAGGTCATAGAACAAGCCAGCTGTTCTAAAATGGCGACGTTCATTCTCGGGACGACGCGAAGACTAGCCCTCCTTAAAATTGACACGCTCCCTCTCCCAGCTGCCACGTGTTAATATCATTTTCCTTATTCACTTCACAGCTCTTATCGACTTGCTCGCTGATCTTGTCCCCTCTTCTCTTCTCCTCGCATCATACCTCTACTACTTCTTTCACACCAAGCCTACTCCTCACCATCTACGACAACTAGCACGCAAGTCTCAGAAGAAGAATTACAAGCCCAGATCTTATTCGAACCCCCATTACACCTTACATATTTTTTCTTACAGAGCAATCAGTATCATAATGCTAGTAAAGGTAAGGGACGTGAGCGATCATAGCCATCCTTGCTAATGACCAAGCTACAAGGTTCGCCTACCGTTTGACTGGGTTGGCCCATTTCCTGAACGTCCCATGGGGCCAGGGCATATGGGATCATGGAGATAGCATGAAAAACGTGCAGGAAGTACAGCTGGCACTGTCGTTCGTGCTCTCACTTCTTCAGAATGGCGGCTGAATGGGATGAAGTTCTCATGGACCTGTATAGTGTCCTTAGGGTAGATCGTGCCACGTCCATCGCAGCAGTCCAGCAAACATTCAATCAGAAACATTGGCATCGAAGCAATGACCAGGGACGGGCTACCTCACTCGATCGTCAGGCCATTAGTGAAGTGATGTCAAACCTCCGTCGAGCTCGCGACGTTCTCACGCTTCTGTTGTCTGACCTTAACAACCCCACCAAAATAACTCGTTTCACGTATGATGAGCGATGCAGAGCGAGCTTGATGTCATCTACACTTCAATTCTGCCAGTAGCGTTCCTTCAGTCTGACCTGACAGCTAAATATACTTCATGTTGACTTCGTAATCAAGCCCAGCAAAAAGTCACTGCCTCGTGTGCTGCATAAGGACAACGAAATAGAATATTCGCAGCATGGAGGTACTGTCTTTGTACGGGTACATGGCAAGAACATGGCAAAAAGGTTACACATTGCTTTGCCGGTTTCGATGGCCCACGGTAGAAGAAGCTCTACGCTTCTAGAGTTACGGAAAACCAGGCCCCATGTCCTTCGAGAGAGGCTGCAAGGCAAGGCTCAGATGTGTAAACGGCAAGGGCAAGGCTAGCTCCATTTCGCTTCCGCCGATGTGGTAGGTAACATTCGCTCTACTTTGCACGGGCCTCCACTTATCTGTTTGCCAACAGTTGGAGGGAAAACGGGCTAAGATGGTGTCAATTTGAGTGAGCCCCAACGGAAGGAGCCGAAAACAACGCATGTGGGGTCAAACTGGATAAAATGGCTGCGTGAACCCCAAGCAGTACCAAATCGAATCGGAGTCGAGCAAGAAGAAGGCATGTGTCGAAGATGAAAAAGTGCGCGGTATCGCTTCCAGCGAGCATGAAAAGAAGGATCTTGAGACTTAAGTATGGCCAGGTTGCCGGACGGGGAGCAAGAGAGCAAGGAGAAAAGTGATGATTAAACTGGCTCGGATGGCCTGTCTCGAGATCTTTGTAGGAGCATTACCTCAATATGGGTCTGCGGTGGAGGAAAAGAACGAGGGGTATAATGTTTGTAACGGTATCCCGAGGATGGCACAAGTGTACGTCGGCAATGCCAACGGTTTGGAACCTTACCACGCTGGGTGCACAGCCCTAGGATGGGGGGAGTTCCTGGGCGACCCTCAGGGAGGTCGAAGCCTTATTACCCCTAACACTATAGGGAGGCCCAGAAGAACAGGAGCGTCTCGAAAACGAGCTCGTATCAGCAAAGAGGAAATTATCAGAGATGTTCGGCGTATAGGGAATTCCGCACGCTTGCACTTAGCATGCGGTTTGGCGATTATACCGAAAAGATTATGGTGCACTGAAACTCCTTCAACAATTTGAGGCGGCAGAAGATGTGGTAGTAGAGGAGGAGATCGATGGAATGGAATGAGGGAGCACAAGGTCGAGCATACCTCGGACAGTTGTGTTTCGGACATGGCTCGAGTAAACATGCATGTTCTTACGCTACAGCGTGAGTGCGGTGACCATGTCTGCATGGCTGGGAGAGGATACGTACTAAGAACACCATCCTCCCTGACTGATAAACTGGCCGAATCAAAAAATGATTAGCTGCCGCCGAGCCCCTACGGTTGGCGATTCCTGTTCTAACCCGAGACCGCATTCTCTTGTAATGAACCTATGAGTTGTATGTTGTTCCTGAGTATGTTGTTGCATTCAGTATAAATGTCTCTAGCTCCAAACAATTACTGTTTATCAATGTACGATCTCCCATCCACCCATGCATGCTAGGTCTAGTGCACGAAAACACCTGTTATAAACAACAACACTCGATTTCGCTCTGCTTCTTCATTTTCGATCTTCATAGAGCCTCTTCACCCCTCGTACTCTTATTCCAATTCCACCCCTCCTCGCCCATATACAATTCTGTTTCCCTCCCCAAGCAATTCTTTATCAGCAAATGAAATCCCCGGAGAAGACGCCGTACGCGCTTTTCGTCGAGTGTTTGGGATTTGGTTCCTACCATCACATCGTTAAAGACAAACCGACCATGGTCCACGTATTGTGGGGTGCCATCGTCGGAATATGCGGGCTGGGCTTCTTCTTGTTCCTCAATGCCGTTCTCCTTGTTGTCCTCGGAGACTTTATTCTCTCTCCCAACCGCTACGGCTTCCTTGGTAGCTTTGGATGATTTCTCATCATCCGAGATCGACGAGCTGCTGCTTGATGTTGATTTCTCGTCCGAGCTGTCATTCTTTGCATCTCAGCATTAGGGCTAGGCGTCCGTAAGACCTTCGATGATGAAGCTTCTGCAACCTCCGATTCTTCCGTAACTTTCTTGATCTTTCTCGAAGCTCTCTTTGGCTTTGAGATCTTCGCGTTAGCTTTCAACTCTTTTTGCTCGTCAATCAGTTTTTTATTTAATGCATTGTATTGGATTGCTGCCCCATGACGACGTCTGCTGGGATGCCAAGGTCTTCCATGGCTTTAGCAATGCGAGCCCAGGTCTCTTCTGGGCCCACCTCGGCGGAAGGTACCGTATCCACTACTAGTCCTTGTACCGATGAAATTTCTGTTCCCTTGCTTCGAGGACAGTTTAAAGAGTGCATCAAATCCTGGAAAGGGTCCAGGGGCTCTTCTGCTGCTGGATGCAGGGGCTCGTCTGCGCTGTCTTGACCTTGGATATCAATTATACTGATCCAGTCTTCGATATTCGAAAGTAGCCACTCCAGGAAAAATTTGAGGTGACCTTTACGCTTGGATCCAGAGTTTGGCATCTGGAGCGATTCGGGTTTCTTCTGGTGTAAAGCCTCCGAAGCCCGTCTCAGCTTCTTCTTGAGTGATTCGCAGAGACGCCTGGCTGCCCGAGACTTACGAGTACCTGCCAATGGGACGCTCAAAGACTCTGTCTGGTACGGGCTCGATGGATGCAGTCTTTGGAGCGTCGAGATCAGTTTTCTTCTGGCGGTGGAGGACCGTAGATGCCCCTTTGAGACCCTTCTCGCCGAGCTTACAAACGTATCTAGCCAGCTGTCCTTTACGAGACGCCTTAGCAGGTTTGACAAAGGAAGGCGCAGGCGCATGATCTGGTTGCTGTCGAGAGTTCTGATCGGCCTTGTTGTTGGAGCAGGACTCAGGTAAATCATCAGACTTCTCGTCATTCAAGGCAGCGTGCAACTCAGTGGCAAGGCAGCGCTCGCATCTCTGTTCCTTACAATTGCTTCCTGCCAGTGAGCTCTCACCCTTGTCTTGCTCGTTCCACTCTTCACCATCTTCATCTTCATCCTCCTCATCTCGTCCTCGTCTTCTCGATCGATGTTGCCGTTTTGTGCTAAATTCTGAGCATGAGTTGTGTTTGAAACTTCCTCGTCCTCGGTCTCCGAAGCCTCGCTATCGTCAACCTCCGAAGTCTCGTCATCCTCCGACGGCTCGCTATCGTCAACAGTGTTCGCAATAGTTAACTAGTTCGATTTTTGACCCCAAACCAACTAACTACGCTAATTTTTAGCGTAACTAGTTCAGTTATATGGTCAAACCAACTACCAACTGTTAACGCTAGTTCTTAGCAGTTATACGCTAGTTTGAACTAATAGTTAAAACAGTTTGCATAAATTCATAAAATTCATAAATCGTTCATAACTTAGTAAAATTCGGGATCTTTGAAGATCTCGGTAGGGGAGGCTCCTAGCGCTAGTCTTATTCCGGCCGCGCTTTACCTAATTAGGTAGTTAGCCCTTACTCCGCCTCCCCGTTAGGGGAGGTCCCCTTCAGCCTTATATAACTAATTAAAACTGCTAAACTACCAGTTTTAACTAATAGTTTATAGTTTAAACAGTTTATAACTGAACTAGTTAAGACCCCAAACTAACTAACTATTAAGGGGAAAAAGGGCGAACTGAACTGCTAAACTAATAGTTTGCCAGTTAAACAGTTAACTATTGCGAACACTGATCGTCAATTTTCGAAGTTGTGTCGTTCTCGACTCTGATTCTTCGGGAGGGTCTTCAAACTGTGTCAGACGCTTGATGCCCTCAAAAAGGGTTTCAACAATCTCTGGAGCGCGAGAAGGATCGCTCTCAGCATTTTGCAAATTGGCCATGATAAGAGACATCCGCGTGATGTCAGCTGCTCGCCTGCTTGTCTCACTATCTTCCGTGACACTAAACTCTCTCTCGACGAATTGTGCATACATAGCACGGTAATGATTGAGTTCTTCCGGACAGCTGTCAGGTTCTACACGTAGGGCTCTCCGCTGCTGTGTGTCAAGGCCGGGGTGGTAGTGATGGGGGTCCCGGTCTTTCAACAACCATTTGGAATAGCTGAGACATCCAACGTGCTGAGGTACTGCTGCCGCACAATCCCAGTCAATAACCCCATATAACGTACCGTCATTCTCTACAAGAATGTTCTGGAGATCGAAGTCCGTATGAGTTAAAATGAACTGTTTGTTATCTTCGATCGGGGTCATTTGCATGGCCCAATCAACCAATCCTCGACGAAACAGACGATTGCCCTGTTCGATCATGTTTGACTGGCTTATAGGAGGATAACGATCATTCATGAAGGTCAAAGACTCGGCCGGATTTTTAGATGCTGGCTTCTTGCACCATTCATCGTTGTTACCAACTCTGTAAGGATTGGCGATTTTAGCTGGTACAGTATTGGAGAAACTTCCTCCAGGATTCAATTGCAAGCCGCCGCTCTGCGGGGCTTTGATCTTGTTCAGCTGTACCATAGCAGCTGCGATGGTCTGGAGCGCTCTAGCCCGAAGCTGCTCACGAGACCCGGGAGTAGACTCTTTGTCGAACCATAGGTAAGCCAGCTGCGTCCCTGGCATCCGCTCCATCAGAATAAATCGACAGCCGATAGCGTTGCTCCTGCCCTCTCGTCCGTTGACGCCATATACAGTAGGTCCTGAGATTGACGTTCTGGCCTTGATGTATTGCATTGCATTGGCCTCTGATACTAGAGATGTACGATCCGAGGGGTTCCAGCAGCCTTGGTAGCCATTCGCAGGGACCTTAAGCATCCATTGGACTCTATCATCGAATACTATTTGGAACACGAGGTGATAGGCGCCACTAAGAACTCTCCCTTCGATCTTGCAGTGAAATTGGAGGGACAATCGTGGTTTCGGCGTCTAGTGGAGACTTTTTGAGTAGAGCCTTTTCTTTGCTGAGTCGAGCTGCTGTTATGTGGCTGCAGATGTTCTCGAGCTTCAGCTGCTTGAGGACCGGTGCAAACCTCCCCACGTCGATCCTAGTGATGCTGATCTTTCCACCTGGGTAGTCAAAGTAGATTGGAGAGACAGGCCTAACGTGGAGATCCCATCTATTCGCTTTCAGTAGGGGCTGTCATTGGTTTGTCCTCTTCCACATGCTTGGGCAACAGCATATTTGCTGAGCATTAGGGCTTCTGTGCCTCCTGTTGATTTGCAGCAGTGATCCAATGGCTTTTTTGCAACCATGGCAATACGTCGACCTGCAACGTTCATTCGCGTCATTCTTCGAGCCCCACTCCGTGTAGAAAAGTAGAGATTGCTGTGTTGTGGTACCTAGAAGAAGACTTTTATCCCTCAGCCTTTCTTCAATCCCTGACAACACACGCATGAGTCACGGGAATGGGTTACGGGAAGTTGAAGCTGGCCAAGCACCTGCCGGGTCCAGCTTGAACAGCCATCTACATGGCCTTTTTAGAGGGTGATGGAAGACTGAAATTTTATTTAAAAAAGCAACCAGAGGCATGTCAAGGTGTATTTGTAGCTCTCTGCAAAACAGAGGGTAAAGTATTACTCCAATTCATGTTAGCAGTCATCCAAGGTCAAACAGAACACTAGAGTGATACCACAGGACCGCTTGACATAGACATTGATACTTCCGAAGTCCAAGTCGTTTTCGATCGATATCTTGATTGGTTGTAGAGTACTCTACAAGATACCGCAGGAAGATACTTCAATCCATTCAATGGACAACGATCGCCAAGCCCCTACCTTAAAGACAACTTTCCGTTAACTTTTCGAACATTAGGCTTGCCATTTCCAGTGACATATTCATCACTACGCTCAACAGGAATCAGATCGGGTTAATTCATCACTCCAAATTCCTAGAAACAGGGTGGCATTATGCTGAGATGGCTCACGGAGGCATGTCAACAACTAAGTAGGCCTTAAACATGAGCGACCCACTTCAAAATGATATATGCATATGCCATATTCCACGCGATCTATCCAGACGAGAAGACTGGAACCCAGCAGAAGCAGCTGCCAGATTCATTGCCCTAACATCGTCGTCAAATCATACCTAGGCGATCAAGAAGACTATCAATACAGTAACGAGTAGACATGGAGAAGCATCTTGAATATGCTGCAATCCTTCGGATTCAATCCTTGGGTTTCTCAGATGCTTGAAGGACGGGCGGTTAGTTTCCTTGGCATTGGTCTGAAAACGCTAAACCAATCTGGGATGTTAAAAAACTAACACTCCAATATTACATCCTGTATGGCTGAAGCCTGGAAGTAGCCGCAGCCCCTAAAGGATACCCCAGACATTCGTCTTCCAGGGAACAGTCTGGGAAGTTCTTCAATCGCGAAAGTAACCAACTCTAGGGGGGATCTCTAGGCGGGTTCGAATGTCCGCTCGTCTTTATCTCCTTGGCATTCGCCTTGAAACGCTAAACCAATCTGGGAGCCTTATGTTGCGCTAAAGCCGAAATCCATTAGCGTCCATACTTTATCTCAAGCCTGGAACTGATTCTTTCTATGGTTCTTCGTTAGATGTTGTCGAGGTTGTCTGCCAATTCAAGTTCCGTCTACTAAAGTATACGATAAGTGACTGAGAATGAGACAAGCATATTATGAGATATGAAGCAACAGAGACCAGGATTCGAGAATGGAAGGCGATTCTTCCTTCGCAGCTGCATTCTCCACATACTTCCTAGGCGACATGCCATTGGAGGTAGTGGCTCGAGATCAAGACCGTCTCTTCTGCTTTACACGTGTCGCGCACATAATTACTTTGCAGAGAGGCGCCGTCAAGCAGTGACTATCCTATTCCGCAGAGAAATCTGACGCCCGCAAAACCAACGCGTCCACCAGTCTTCGCTCACGATGGCGCCGCTGGAGTCCAGTATTCTAGTTCGAACCACATGGCCAGTTTTCCACCAATTTCAATCCTAGCTGAAGCGATTTCTCTCGGCCCATAATCCAACACGAAATAATAAACTTCGTCCATCAACTGACCGACCTGCGCTCTAGTCACGGGGGGAAGTGGACGTATATCGCCCCAAAAAGTTGCTCTCACGTCGCCACGGCTGATCGATTGGGGAACGGTGAAAATGCCTTTTCGTATCTCTTTGGTGTCTCCATATATTGACCACAGTATGTCCCAGATTGAGTGTTTGATATCTTCCTCTTCAGATGGCTCTGCGTCGCTTCCGTATTGCGTTATGGTGATAGACATCGGGTACCCGCCTGCCGTGAATTTATGGTAGAATGGCAGTAATGGCCAACGGCGTGCTGTCGCATTGAGGGAGGGCAAGCCCAGAGTCGAGCGGTTTGTTGGCAGTTGTAGGCTTGGGGGGTTTTGATTGACCGACAGGGCATTAGATGCTGGCAGGAGTGCGAAAGCTAGGGCGAAAAGTATGTACATCTCTTATAAGAGATGCGTTGCGTGGTACTGAACTTTGGGTCTGTGAAAGCATTATTTCTTTACCAACTCAAAAATCTTGGATCACAAAGTATTGCGCACGAACGACCTGCAGAAGAAGTCTTTCATGCGTCAGACCAGTAATCACTAAGGACATCGCATACTGCGCAAAAGGCTTCGAATAGATTGGGCGGCTGTCACTTCTCCCGCTGCGACCAACCTTGAAGCGAACTGCGACAAGTCTCAAAGCCATGAAAGCGAATAAAGAGCTGCACTGAAGGAACCCGAACTCGACTAAAGAAGGCTGCCTATTACTAAATGCTTGAAACTTATTGCTACCTTCATAACATATATGCAAACTTCTTTCCGATTTTGTTTATCTTTCTCACTTGACTCGAAACCCAACGACGGAGTAAGAACCCTCAACCCTCAGCGCGTATAGCGGGTGTTTCACAGGAAAATCCGCGGCTCTATGACCTGTAGTGGACGGAAAAATTCTCATGGGATCTTCATGGGATCACATATTTAGTGTGCGACGCGGAAGGATCCTCGTGTGAGTAGTGTTGTGTCCGTTCGCAGGTCCACTTGGCTCCTACTCAGTCCTCAACAATGATCTGTCAAGCTTCAATAGTGCCAGCCACATTACTCATACTGACTTATCTATCCAATGCGAGCCCTCACCCATCGCAAAGACACAGCAACATTTTGAACCATGACATCAATGCTATAGCTCATTTCGAAAATTCACTCCAAAATCCTGGGAACCGCCAACCAAACTCACACACAGCCCTCTCCATCCGCTCGCCTACCAACCACACCGGCGCCAGCCATCTCATATACGACGACCTCGCCTTCCTAATACCCTCCTCAAAGCGCCTGACCCTGCTTCAAAACATACTCTCGCCATTCTACACGGCCGCCGCTAAGGCTCTCACCACCATAGAGCCAAGCGCAAGATATGTAATCACACTTGGTTCTCTAGCCCTCACGATGTATTTCGGAGGAGAGCAAGTTGTTGATCACTACGTTGAGTGGGCAGAGGAGGTACTCGCTGCGCTGGCGCTGAGAATGATCCCCTCTCTTTTCAGCGCGGTATATTACGGTCTTAGCTTTATATGCTTCATTTTCTTCAGCCTGACGAACCTGAATAATGCGGTACCCAGAGGGGTTGTGCCTAACGTTGGGAGGGCAATGGGGGCCCTCGGGGCCCTCGAGGAAGACGGCCCCGGGTAGGCGGGTAGAGGGGAAGTACTGGATGGAAGACATGGTGGACGGATAGTTTGCATGATAGGATCTATGATTACAGGCTCTCGAAAGGCATCATTAATATGCCTTGCCACTTTCTTCCCCACTATCAACAGTCCACCGCTCCTCCAACGTATCCAATCGCTTCACGAATTCCGTCCAGCTCTCATCCGCATTCTGCGTCTCGAACCTAAGCACAACGCTCTCCGTCCTCCCATCGTCCGTCGCCGCCATCACGTTCTCGTCCGTAGTAGTTGCGCCTCTGCCCTCAATCCCCCCTTTCTGGATCTTGAGGTTGGAAAAGGCACCACCGAAGACGTCCTTGATTTCTGAATTTGCCGTTTCGAGACATTCTCGCGTTGGGTAGACCTGAGGGCATGTATCAGCGGGGTAGAATCGTAAAACTGACGAGGCATCTTCGGCTTGCACTCAATGGGAGTGGAGCTTACGAAGGTACGCGCCGGGCAGTCGTTGGCGCCTTGGTCGTCCTTGAGTACAGACAAGCGAAGGCGGTAGAGTGGCTCGGGGATGCTGCCGTATCTCTCGGCTGGTTCGTGCCACAGGGTCTGATTGGATGCTTTTGGTTCCTGCCACATGGATTGCTCGTAGGTCTTGTAGTCTGAAGTCTTGAAGTCGGCCATGGTGACTTGTGGCTTTTTTATCTGAATGTTATTCTGACTTTGCGTGTTTAGTGAGAGGAATATGGGTGTGATAGGTGGTGATCCAGAGGGAGAGTCAGGTGAGTGTGTCACTATCTGAAGAGAACAGCGAATTTTTTGGATTATATTGAATCATCCTTTCCTTGCGCTAGACCCAAACCAATGGTGGCACAGTAGTGGCCTGATTTTCTGTCTCGATCTTTCGGGCAGAAGCATATATTATCGCCTTCTCGGCATTAGTGAAACGGACGTACTTCTTTACAGCCAATTAAGTAGGTGCGAGTCACTCATCATTGATCGGAAATGCGAAAGTGGTGTGATCAACAACTGATATTTTCACAAGCGTGGGGCGAAATTGCTCGGCCCGCAAGTGGCCAGCTGGCATAATCAAGGCAAGCCCGGAATAATATTCCAGGAGTTTTCTTGAATTTTTAGGGTGTAATCTCCACCGTAATATACACGCGCCACAGACACATGAAAAGATGTGAAGTATGGAGCTCGAGAGTTACCGGTTGAGTCACATCAGCCTAATTTTGTCTTTATCCGGTCTATAAGATATATCCGGTCTATAGTAAAAATACCTTATTTAGACCGCACCACTATACCTATTCAACTTCAACAAAACCTTTGGATCCAACATTAAGTATCTCTGGGTCCAGAACTGATATAGCTTCCTGGTTGGATAGATAATAGAAGCTGCTGGACACTTGATAATCGAATCTCAATCAGCCTACCAGTGCAGCCAAGGGTTCATGTCCTCGTGGATATTGTTGATGAAGATCACGTGAAGAATCTACGCTCCACGCTTCGAATCTGCTGTCGAAGAAGGAACGCAGGCTTTCCAATCCTGTTTTGAAAACGATAATCGATATTTTCCGAACCATCTCAGGCTTGATGTCAAAACAAGTCGCACTCTTGGGTGCAAGGTCAACTGACTCAAACGCAGGAAACCCTCGAATCGGGTAAAAATTTAGATATTCAAGCTCACTCACAAGCCGAAAACGGCGCAACGATAACTCACCATGAAAGTTGATAGGCAAATCCCTTACTCTTGAGGAATTTTACGATGCGGATATCGGCTCTCTGTAGCCCTGGTAGATGCCACTTATTCTGACATCAGGCCTGATCCTCGCAGTATCCAAATTAGCTCAGCCGAGTGTTCCTTCGGAATAGTGTATAAGCCATCTCTCAGATGTGCCTGGATTGAGTCGGCGGTAGAATCCTATAGACATCTGGTGGAATTGAAACTGTGCAACCTTGACTTGCTGACTGGGAGTAATGCTGGTTGGATGCTGTCAAGTCGCAAAGCCTAGATAGCGCCTTCTTGAGCCCCGTGAAAAGTAGTGTGCAAGGACGTTGATATCAAGAAAACGGAGCATGGACCAGACTAGTCATTCGAAGTTGATTGCATGTCGGCGCCCTATGTACACATCACTTCCCTCCTGCTTATATGCCTTGCTCTCTTCCTAACACGAACAGACTCATTCAATCTACCCACGCACAGATCCACCCTGTGTAGCTTCATCAGCGGCCTCAGCATCGTGCATCCGGCCGGCTTTTGAGTTGTAGTATTCATTCCTGCTCGACCCCAGAATCAGTCGCAGTCTTCCCCAAAGATCCATTCTTTATTGTGCATTCGATGACTTACTTCTCAATAGCCCAGTCCAAAGCCATGTAGGCAATCGCGAACGGGGGTATGACATATAGCGCTTGGGCTCTGAATCTTCGCCACGAGTTGAAGACCGCGGCGTTGAGCGTGCCGGCGAGGGGACGTTGACGGTTCGCAGAGATAGAGTATGTGGTTATGCCTTTCTGCTTTTGCGAGCCTGCGAATAGAGGTTGTCAGCGACCTTTTCCCTAGAGGATGTGTTCCCATTTAGCCTCAGAAAGCGGACGCTTCATTCAAGCTTTTCGTGCTGGAGAATCGCCTGGCTGGTCTGAGAACGTGGCAGTTCGAGCGCATACCTAGATTACCCCAGCCGCCGATGTAGCTGTTCGTAAAGTATCAGCGTTATCCAGCATTTTGGGCTGCTTGCAAGAATTGAAGCGGCAAGCTTAGGATAGAACGTACTGGCCATGCTTCGTGTCCAATGGTTCGGAGCCTCCACCCATAATGATTGATGAGGTTTTTATCGGGTACAAAGGAAATGGAAGGTATGGTGGACGAGAATGAGCAGTGGATGTTGTTGTCGTCAGTTTCTTTGCGCAGAGCAGCGCCAAGAGCTTCAGTGAATTAGCGCTAACCCGCATTCGAGCTTGACTACTTTTTCGAATTCAACCACCAAATTAAACCACGGCATCACCTCCCACTTCTCAATTAACACCCTTCCTTCAAACGGGCATTAGCTATCTGCATTCCACCGAGACCCTTGCAACCTTTGCCGCCTGTCCCTGTAGGCCTCTTCTGACGCCATGGCCAACGTCCTAGGCTCCGTCTACAAATGGGCCATCCCCGCCGCCATCAGCTTTACCTTCGTCCAAGCTTCCATATACGACGTGAAAGGTGGAAGCCGCGCGGTCATCTTTGATCGTCTCTCTGGTGTCAAAGAAACAGTCGTCAACGAAGGCACACACTTCCTTATCCCATGGCTACAGAAGTCAATCATCTACGATGTCCGTACGAAGCCAAGGAACATCTCGACGACGACAGGCAGCAAGGATTTGCAGATGGTCAGCTTGACATTGAGGGTACTACACAGGCCTGATGTGCAGAGATTGCCGAAGATCTATCAGGTAAGTGACCTATCCACACACAGGACCGCCCGTTCTTAGATGTGCCCGACCAATCGGATCTTGTCTCTGTTGCTCACTTTCACCTTTACCTAGTCACTTGGTCTCGACTACGACGAGCGTGTCCTCCCCTCAATCGGTAACGAAGTCCTAAAAGCCATAGTCGCCCAATTCGACGCCGCCGAACTCATCACCCAGCGAGAAGCCGTCTCCAACCGCATCCGCAACGACCTTCTCAGACGTGCCTCAGAATTCAACATCGCCCTCGAAGACGTTTCCATCACACACATGACCTTCGGCAAAGAATTTACGCGCGCTGTCGAGCAAAAGCAGATTGCCCAGCAAGATGCTGAGAGGAGTAGATTCATTGTTGAGAAAGCGGAGCAGGAGAGGCAAGCAAACGTTATCAGGGCAGAGGGGGAAGCAGAGAGTGCAGAGACGATATCGAGAGCTGTGGCTAGGGCAGGAGATGGGTTGATTATGATAAGAAGGATTGAGGCGAGTAAGGAGATCGCGCAGACGTTGGCTGGCAATCCGAACGTTACGTACCTGCCTGGTGGTGGTGAAGGCGGAGAGAAGGGCGGAAAGGGGGCCGGTCTGCTTTTGGGATTGAGGTCATAAGTGTGAAGTAGGAGGGGGGAGCATGCATCGATAGGCGAGGGCCTTGGCCGTTTTACTGTGAATCCAATAAGAATTACTGGGTGGGATGTCACAGTATCAATGTAGCATAGCATGGGACGATTCTCGAGGTATCGTTCTCATTTTATTGTGCTGTTCATCTCTGCGAATGCTTTCATTTGATGCAGTAAAAAGTTCCTATCAGAAGTCTGGTTTGGGACCTTCCACTAAAATCATTAGCGCTTACACCCACATCGACCTCAAAAACGGCTTGTCTCTAGCACGTCTAGGTCTCTCCCTCAACCCAATTCCACAAACCGAAATGGCTATCCCCCTCACACCACTAGACTGCTCCTTCTCTTTTTATGGATTTTCGCAATCTACTCAACATGGTACCAAGCCCTCCAAAAAATAAAATTCAATGAGAGGCGCCCTAAGGGAGCCCCCTAAGCGAGCCCCCTCAAGTCCCCCCGAGAGTGGGTTTAGGCGCTCGTAGGAGGATCTCCCGGGGGCTGCTCCGGGGTAGCCCTAGGGCCCTTATTGAATCTTATCTCAAGAGGGCGTGGGTAACTCCTCCTCAACAACGGCGCCGGCGACGATCTTACCTGCATCCAAAACAGCCATTCCATTGTCCACCCGGGCACTAATCAGCCAGTCAAAGTCTCATATACAGGCGTTCGCACCATCGATAACCAACTAGTCATTCTCGCTATCGTGTTCTGGAACTCGCTCGATGGCTCGAAACCCCATGTCTCGTTGTTTGCGTTCATCCTTGCGAGTCAGTATGTTGGTCGGTGGACTTTGATGATGATTGAGGGGTTGACTCAAAAGTGCCAATCGCTCTAGTTCAGTTTTATATACGGCTCTTCAACCGTGTCCTTAGTAGCAAATTGTCAATGTGGCTCTCCGTTAGGCTGACTCCAGACTTCACTGTCCATCGTTGGTCCATCAACATCAACCGTAAGAGGAGCGAGTGGCCTGCGATCATCCTCCGCATTACTATCAATCTGATCCACCAACAGCTTGAACTTATATCTCAACCTTCGCTGGTACCACCAGCCGACATATGAGATGAAACCTAGGAAAACCACAGCGCTCACCCCTGTGCCCTTCCACCGAGTACGGGCCTTGATGTCTTCAGCCGAGTTTGTGCTGATCTGGAATGTGGTATCGAACCTAGATCGTCGCCAATAGCTGATGGGGATACTGCAGAGACAGTTCCTGTATACGCCCATGATCTGCATCATCTGTGAATGATATTGGAGTCAGTTTTTCCTATCTAGGTCTTGTGACGAGTCACTGGACGTGTTTGAAAAAAAGGGAAGCAGAGGGCTTCAGATTAATTTTCTTGGATACCAATAACAGTATCGAAGGGTAAGAAAGCAGTGGGATAAAACATACCGTGCCTCCAATGGCGGTGAAGATGGCACATGCTCCACCTATTAGTACAAGGGGCCACCAGATCCAGGCCTGCCAATTTTGAAAGTACCTGGTGCAGGCTCTGTTCCCGCTATTTACGGCGTGCCTCCAGGGGACTCGTGTTACCGGTGTGTGCGGAGATCCCCATCCGTCAAGATATGTGGATTCAATGTCCCATATCCAGAGAATTATAAGGTAAAATTGGCAAAGCATGTAAACAAGAAAGGTCAAAGATCGACACGAAAGTCCAACCCGAGGGGTGTAGTACGAGGTCAAGTAGGCCAAGACTGATGGAATGAGTATTAGGCTGTAGGCAAGTATGGCGACAACGATCCAGTCTCCGGATTTCATACTGACTTTATCCTCGAGCCCATCGGGTGCAGTATCTGGGTTTTTGCATACACGTTGGATCCAGATTTTCTTGCTCCGGCCACGTTGCCAAATCCAAGTTGGCGTATTTCGAGAATCGTAGACCAGTTCAAATATACCTAGGTACGGTTTTTGTGGCTCACAGGTTGGCTCGCCCACGATTCCTTCGAGAGCATTAGGATTATTTCCAGCGAGGAGGAGACCTGAAATAATGGCAATATGAGGCAAGCACATCCACCATTCCTAACACATAATCAGCTCTGTCTACTATCGTGGCTCCAAGCTGAGGGCATTCAGCCTTGGAGATATTGCGAATAGAATGTACCCCGAAAGCTAGGTTGGAGCATTAGCCATGGAAGATAAATTCAAGTTACGAGGACATACCCAAAGCGTGGCTGATGTCATTGTCGCCAAGTTTGCTATAATTATCGACAAGCTGTAATTGGTTTTATCGTCAGTGTTGCCATTCAGGGGTAGTTGGAGCTCTATGAGAGACTCTTACAGTATAGACGAAAGAGCCACAAAAGAAAATGACAGGACCACCGACGGTGACACCAAAGCTATACTGTGTAGCAAGCATAGTACGAAGGCGAGTCTTGGTCGCTGCAATAGCTCTGGGTCTGTGGCTGGTTGTGTCTTCAGTATCGTCGCTGACAACATGGCGCAAGTCTTGGAGAAGGCTATCAATATGGCTCAGAACGGTGTTATCTTCCGACTCTCCTTTTGGGACTTTGGTTATGTCCAGATTACCGACGAGTATTGTATACAGGAGCCTGGCACGTTGATCAATGGTCAGAAGCTTGTTCCGGATTTTTTCCTGTGTATACTCCAAGATGCGCTTATCAAGAGAGGCTTCGTAAACTCCACTGACGAGAATAGGACCGGCGAGCGCAAATACAGTCATAAGCCAGATTATCGTGTCGATAGTAACGAGTGCGGAAGCCGCGACAGCGATGAATGGCGTAAAGGGGCTTGACGTAACCTCGTTAAGCGCTACATCGAAAAACTTCTCTGGGACGCGGAGCTTTCGCCGTCGGGGAATGGCCAGACAAAAGACCAAGGCTGGCACTAAGAATCCGACGAAAGGACTGACCCATTGATTGAGCTTCGAAGCTTTGGATAGCTGCCATCCAGGACAATTATCTGCGCAGAATCTATAGGTGATATTGACCACAGGTGCACCGCCGTCATCTCCTATGTAATTCGCGCCACAGCCGAATTGTCCATTTCTAAAAGTTTCCAAGTCGTCCACGAGAAAAGAAGGGTAGTTCTTTCCGAGCAAGGTACCATTTGGGCTGACGTCTAATGATTGCTTAACAGCTAATAAGCAGCAATGGTTCATATCCTGGCCTCCCCAAAATAGTCTGAAATAAGAGGTCGGATATTGGGCGAGGTTGACCAGTTGTGGAAAGGCTTCGTTGATTGTCGAATTATTTACAGCATTAGCTAAAAGCTGCGAAAGGAAGGAAGCTACCAGCCAACGCTGGGGATGAAACAGTCGCATGACGCTAATGAGTGAGACGATTGAAGCGCTTCTATGTCAATGGATTCGACTTATAGATATATAATCGATGGTGTGGCTCTTGCCGCGCCCACACAACGACGACAGCCTTAATCAAGATGCTGAATTTTGTAAAAGGTGGCTAGAGGAAGGGGCAGTGAGTCACCCAAATCCGCGAGATAAGAGACCGACTAATTCACATTGGCATATCATTGGCTGGAGGGGTTCTGCCCGATGGCAGTGAAGAAACTGTGTGGTATGTGTTGGACAAATGGCATGCATCAGGTAAGAGGCGCAGCTGATTCGGTGGCTCGCAAAAGATAAGGACATAGCCTTGTCCGCCTGCAGATGTCAGCTGCGGCGAAGCTTCAGCCTTGTTCAACGGTGGTGGCGAAATGCCCGTGATTGGTGCAAGAAGCCGCTGGGATGTTTGGAAGGTTGACTGTATACGGGCTTTTTTCGGGAACGAGCGAGACAAGTCCCGGCTTAGCTTTACATGACCTATTTGCTAGCCTTTTTGCGGTGGGCGAGCTGCGAACTAGAGGTACGCATTGGAAATCGGACTCGGACAGAGTATATATCTTGCCTTCACTTATGTCCTGCTTTCATTTCTCTTTGGCATTTGGTACAACCACAAGGGTTGTGCCAGCCGATCCAACCTGTTAGTGCTCTTTGTCTTTCACGTCTGATTTGCCTGCTATTAAAGTCTGCGTAGGAGACGCAGGTTTCTTCGCCTTTCTTGATTGGCCTAGTCGCCAAAATGTTCGACGTGCTCCTGCCCTCCTGGGCCTGCTTTGGAGATTAGAGCCACTGTATTTGCCTTACAGCTGTGACTGAAAATGAGTACAACGGACCAACCCCCACTACAAGACGCCCTTTAGGCGGCGTATGTAACGCTTAGTTCCTGACTAGGCGAGCACATATGGTTTGTAGAACCCATGTGTTGAAGTGCAAGTCTTGCAAAACATCGAACCTAAATTGCTGGCAGTTGAATTAATTAGCATATACGGCGCAATCAGATAATATCGCTACGTTGACGTACCTCTACACTAGTACAATTGTTGGGAAGTCAAACGTGTCAAAGGCGATGCAAGTGGTATTCCATCATTTCGGGTCCCAAGTATTGTCGAGATCTGATTGATGGTGCAAACTTCCGTGCACCAAAATGACGGCATCCAGCTGTGTGATACTGATACTTTAGATTAGAAGGAAAGGGCGCCATTATATATACTACCTTACAGCGTCACTAGTCTCAGCGGCTAATCGAGTAGACCTATAAAGAAGTCGAATAAGAAAATTCATGTGTGAATTGAAACCGAATCCGTAGGGGCGAAACGTCTAAGATGGTAACCGGAGAAAAGAAAAGAACGCGCTTGCCCCGTGGATGATGCAAGGTAACCTTTTAGGCCAACCTATGCAAGCTTAATTCCAGGTACCACCAGGCATATGAGACTTGATAGCGCGAAGGTCACGAATATTGCAAGCGACCACGAGCTTCTCCCAAGTGCCCCAATCGGTTATTCGGTTTATATCTTAGACAAAAAACCTTAATGTCCTGTATAAATATACCAATATTCACATATATCACTAGTCGGATGTACCAATAGCCTACTAGTCGAATTCTATCCTCTTGCCCCGTAGCAAGTGTTCCCCAGCAAATCTAAAGACGAACCATCCCAAATACGCACCGGTAACAATCGTCACTGGCCACTTCTGCCACTCCCGATCCCAATCTAAGGGTATAGGTACCTATTCTTCTGTCAGCACTCGTACATCACATCCTCCAGAATTCGTACCGCTCCCAGCCAAGCTCCAACCACAGCACCCACTAATCCACCCCAAACTTCGTCAAATGGTAGACAAGCACCGGATATCTCCCTCCACATGCGTGGGTCCACGCCGTGTACGTAGAACAATGGGAGAACGCCAAGTAGTGATATATGTGTTGCGCACAATAGATTTTGCCAGAAGTGCGTGGTAAGAGGCGCTCCGAAAAGAATCAGTATGACTGTGAGAAGGGGTGCTGAAAGCGAGAGGCATAGTAGGAGGGAGTATATAGCGGGCTAATATGTAACCAATACTAATCAGCGTTACCGATCAAGGTAATCATGTCGGAACGAAGAAAATCGTAGCTTACAACAATCCTAGCAGCAAGCGGTGTAGGCTTGTTAGAAGGAGGCTTTGCAAATTGGACCCTCTTCTTGTGGGGTGTCTTCGAGCTTCTCGGCGCGGGAGTCGAGCCCCCAGATGATGGTGGGAGACAGACCACGCAGTATGTGATCTGCAGATGCGCCAATGGTGCAATCGCTTTCTTGAGAGTAGATACTGGATCAGCGACTAAGGAGTCAAAGCAAAAGTAGTATAGGGCGAGGATGAGGATAGGATGTATGTTGGTGTAGAGGCGGGCGATATTTGTGGGGAGCACGGAGATGGGCTGGGAGATGGCAACGAGCTTTCGAGGCTTTGCCTCGGTAGTTGTCTCGCTCATCTTGGGGTTAGCATCGTTGTAACGAAATGAAGAAAGAGAGAGCTCAAGATGGCTCGGTGAAGCTTCGGGCTTGGCATTGACTAGGCCAAATTGTGACATGCTCAACAGCGTTTGCTGCATGGCTGCGAGCATTGTCACAGACCTTAAGTCTTCGATTTTACGTCAGTATATCACCGGACTTCTAAAATGCCTAAGAGTATCTGTCATTACTCAACAATGCTTAATGCACTATTTGCTCGAGCCTTCATTGACCATGCTGGAGGTCGGCGCAAGCCAGCGACCATTGTCTCGTTCCTCGTTCCTCGTCGTGTCATGGCAGGTGTCTATGCTCGTTGCCTACAAGTAGAACGCTGCTAAAGTGCTTGTGCAAGTCAGAAAGCAGTAACGTATTTCTTCAGCACTATAAACTCTTCTCAGCTATGGTCATTAGCGGATTCCGCAAGGTAGCAATAATACATAGTGCTAGGGCACTACAGAGTTTTCCTGTCTCACACATGGGTCAGTTCGCAAGTTCGAGAGACATGCATATGATTGATCCACATGGTGATCGTAACTTCTTACTTGATCGAGGAAAATGTTGCGTTGCATCGCGTCAACCGGAGATTCTACGAAGCCGGCAATGCATTGTGTTTGCATGGTATTGTCACGCCTTGCAAGAGGCGGAGCAGTGTCCAGAAACAACGTTGGATTCTTGACATCTTGCGCTAGTTCTGCTTAGTCATCCCCTGATACTCTTCGACATCAAAATTGCCCACAACCAAAAGTCAGTACACATTGCTAGCACTGTCTTAGACATAAAGCCAGGCTTGCGATATTGGCTTGGAAATCGGAAGGGCGACGAAAATCCAGAGAAGACTAACCGGTCAGACCATCAAAATGAAAGTCAGTATCGTCTTGCCACTTCGAATACAAGCGGGCCATGTCCGTCTTGCCCAGGTCTACCTGCTGTCCCTATTCTTCTATTTTCACCTGTGTCTGCTGTGGTCTACCTGAATAGGTTTCGAGCGTACTCAATAGACTGAAGGTCCTCGGTGGGATCCGTCTATCTTGATCCCATGATGTTTGTGCCACGCATTACCATCGTCGGGGCTGGTCTCGCAGGCTTGACCTTAGGACGATCTCTCAAGGCTAAAGGCATAACGGCTATTGTCTTAGAGAGAGCATCTTCATCTCCACGCTTCAATTACAGTATCGCACTCCATCGCTGGGCCTACCAGCCTCTATTGAAGTTGCTACAATTGGACGAGTCAGCCTTCCGTGAGAAGCTGGCAGTTGACACATACCAAGGTGGTAATGGCGACGTTCGCGACGATAGTCTGCTCTCTGGTGCAGACATAGCTTCTGGAACTTTTCGCTGCCACCGTGGAAAACTGGAGCTGTTGCTTCGAGAAGGCCAGGACATCAGATGGGAGCATACAATAGAAGACGTTGAGATATATCCGGGATGGATCACCATACGGGTTCAAAATGGGCCTTCTGTGCAAACTGACTACCTCGTTGCTGGAGATGGCGTTCACTCACAAGTCCGCAAAGCTTTAAAACGCAATACCGAGCCTAAAGTGCTCCCTTACGTTGTCTTCAGCGGTAAGCGGACCATGTCTCTCATTGACTACGAGGCAAGTATCGCGCCACACATGCGAGACTCTACAGGAATACACTCCCGTCATGGTGATGTGGTGCTCCAAGTATCCGTCAATAATATCACGCCTACACAAGTCGACTTGAGCTACGCATACTCTCGTCCAGCACAGACAAACGATCCATTGCATAAACCGAACAGGCCATTGAATGAAGCAGGAAACATCTCAGACGCGTTCTATTCCGAAATTGAGAAGCTTGAAGGGTTACAGCCTCCTTTCGTTGAGATTTTCCATGGTGAAAAAGTCCGTCAGGATAGGATTTTGCATTGGTTGATGAGAAGTATCATGTGCCAGCTTGAAACAATTCAGGACCTGGCGAATCATAATGTTCTCTTGATCGGGGATGCAGCCCATGCAATGCCGATCTTAGGTGGAGAGGGCGCTAACATGGCTATCAAAGATGGGATTGATGTGGCAGAGCGCTTCGCTCAAGGACTTACAGGACTTACAGATCTTAGTGTCTTCATCGAACAGAGACACCAAATGTGGAAGCAAGCTGTGGAAAAAGGCGAGGAGAGACTTGCTGACATGCATGTTGATGTACAAGCATCGCTATGAAAACTATTGGCTTTGCGAATTACTTTACATTCACCTCGAAGGAAGCTCTCGCCATGGGCGCACGTATTTGGAACTGGATTGGTGATGGTGATGGAGACTCGAAAAGGTACATCTTGAGGGATCCAGAGGATTGCAGAAATGAAAGAGGTCCTAATCTAACGTCAATCACAGGTCGAGTGGTTGTTGCTATGCGAGATATTCCCGCAAGAAGTGCATCGAGACAAGTCCAGTCCTCATCATGCCCTTAGAGGATCTAGATGCTCTCAGGATAACGGTTCTGGACTACTACACATAGTAAGGAATATCGATTCTATTGTGGGTCCGGTTTTATCTGAGATTGCAGCAATTGGCCAATCAAGACTGGGGATACTGGTCCAGTAATGAAAACACAGGCTGTGGCGCTTGGCTTGGGGTTTTTGTTCAACGACTCGACGCTCAATCAGAATGTGGGATGGGAGGGAGATCTCGGCACTCAAAGTATCACGTACAAAGCTCTTCAGGACATTAAAGGTGGGGAAGACTTATGTATCAACTATGGCACTCTGGTGAGCCACTTCCCGAGCTGAATCTCCTCTCTTTCTCGCAACCTGAGCCATGAGGAATCTCTGTGGATGAAGTGCTTCCATGAGCATGACCTGGGATCGTTCCCTCCTCCTGAAATGGTATGGGTAGTACTAACTTGGAAACCTTTTAGTGGATCACCGACGCCGTTGAGGAATGACTCGCAGAAGTTGACGAGAACGAGGACGATCTGCTAAAGCGTATTGAGGTACATCAAAAATTTAGACATAAAAGAATTGAGTATCAAGGATCGGGTAGCACCAGCACCATCTTTCGCATGGCCAAACACTTATGGGTAAGACGATATGCGCCTAGCCTTTAGCATGTGAAGATCTTGCGCCAAGAGCCGTGGAGGCCGCTTTCTCCGGGGGCTAATATTAGCAGGTTCTAGGCCATAAGTCCTTGCAGGCGTGGCGGCAGTCTAGGCGCATTGATGCCCGGAACGATTTTGTCGCTCAATCCCAGTGGCTCTTGACTGGTCACATCACCATCCTGCTGACCAGCCAGGAACACGCTTGCCAAAGAGGCTACATAACACCGAGTATCGGCTTACATATACCTTTGACTACCAGCGAAAGACTTCCCTTGTCCCTATCTATGACAACACCTTTTTCTTGACACTTACTCGTAAGCTATCTCGAATTCACATATTCATTACTTGTGACTCTTACCTCCTACACGATAGCATTATCCATATTTCGTTCAGACCAACATCCTTCTCAACCATCTAACATCCACCGAATCTCTCAAGAAAACCTCACCAACAGCAGCTCGTGACACCAATAAACCATCTTGCCATCGGCATCTCTAGGACCTACTCGACTATGCGTCCCTCAAGATCCTCATCGAACGCCTCCTCGACCTCCACTTCCTCAACCCCATCAGAAAACTTCCAGATATTCGTCAAGCTCCTCTCCGGCGACAGTAAGTCTTCCCATCATCCTCCTCTCACTTCAGCACGCGCTAACAAACCTCCCCCAGTAATCCCCCTCACCATCCCCACCGACACCACAATCCCCACCCTACGCCAACTCCTCTCCCTCCGCACCTCAGCCCCAACCACAGAAATCCGCCTCGTCCACGCCGGCAAACACCTAACCGCCACCTCCCCCATATCCTCACTCCTCCCATCCTCATCAACAGTACACATGGCCCTCCCCATCCGAGGCGGCATGCCACCCAAGAAACTAAAATGCAATTTCAAAGACTGCAGAGAAGGCGCGCAACGCATCGTCGGCGACTGCTCCTTCTGTCAGGGCCATTTCTGTGGCAAGCATCGCATGTTGGAGGATCATAAGTGTACGGGACTGGAGGATTGTAAGAAGGAGAGTCATGATCGGAATGCGGAGACGTTGACGAGTCAGCGGACGATTGTTGTGAAGGGGATTTGAGAGATCGAATGCGTTGGATCTGTGAGGAGGGAGAGGGGTGGGAGAGGGATACCTTGCTTGGGTGCTGTTGCCAATTTAGGTCCTTATGGCTAGGTATGGCCAGGGACGGCGGCAGGACTGGAAGAATACTCATTCAGCGAGCGAGCGAGTAGTACTACTAATCGATGTACACATACCATACCATCCCATTTGGGTTGATCATATTTATCAACTTCTCGATTCGGCGTACAGACAGTGCTCCTACTTAGTGATTTCCATTGCGAGAAAAGAGGACCAGCAGGCAGGTCCTTGCCGCCAACCCAACTTCATTACAGTCATTCCATCTATCTATCTACATCAATAAGTTCACAAATAACCATGATTTTATCCACCCATCTATCCATCCATTCTCCCAAACAGAATTCCCTCAACAAAAAGTGCACCGTGGTCAATGATCTTCCCGTCCCTGCTTGCCAGAAAACGCCATCTCTTCTCTCACTCTATTCACCTTCCTTTTCTGCGTCACGCCAGATTTCCACCAGAAAATCGCGCCGAAAATCAGGACCATAAAATTGATCCACAGAATACCCATCCACTGACTCCACGTAATATCGACTTTTCTCCTCCCTTGTTCCCAGTCATCGCACACTTCAAGAAATCGTTTAGGGTCGTCTGTAATTACTCCATCTAGCTTTTTGCTTATAGACCACCTCATCATACTCTCCTCATTGACTGTCCACACAAAGACTGGTCTGTTCTTGGCTCTCGCATCCCTCAGAAACTTTGCCCCGAAGTAGGGAATTATGAGTGTTTTCTGAAGCATGTTGAAGGATACGTTGGGAACGGAGAGGAATTGGCGCGCGTAAGGTATTGAGAAGCCGATGTGTGATATTGGGAACGTTGGGAGATATTTCGCGCACAGGGGCAGGAATTTGGCGGCCCAGCAGCCGAGGACGATGCGTTGGTCCCAGTGCTTTGCGTTGGGGGAAACGGAGGAGATGGTTTGGGCTATGAGGCGCATGACTGTGTCGGCGTCATTGTCGAGCTGTAGAATAGAAATATTGTTGGCTCTCGATCAACGGATGTAGAATGTGAAACCATACCTTGATATCTAACAGCAGCCATGTGTCTTCCAAGCCGGGGGTTGCTAGGAATTGTAGTAGGTCGAGGAGACGCGGCATAGGCTCATGGGGCGCGGCGGTCGTTCTTTGCTGGGTTATGTAGTCCCAATCGCAATCTATTATCTTTTCCTCTTTGCCGAAGCAGCGTTTGAGCGTTGCGTCCTAGTTCTTGTGTCAGATCTAGCAGCGTGCCAATGCGTAAATGGTGCTTACATGTGAAAGCACGACAACATCGTCCTTGGTCAAGTGTACATCCGTCTCTATCGCATGCGCCTTCGCATTGACTGCCCCACGAAATGCACCCATAGTATTTTCAGGATGTTTTGCCTTGTATCCACGATGTGCGATTGCTTGAGGCAGCTCTTCGCTACTCGGTCGTTTCCTTGCGAATGTCCATGACGCTGCTGGGAGCCTGTCAGCGAAGCTGACATGGTTGGGACACACTGTTGACGCACGAAGAGGCTGCGCGACATTGTCTAATGATGGAACTTCTGCTAGAGCATCGTAGAATTTTTGGTTCAGGAGAAATGGCGGGACTGGTAGTGGGGACACCTTCTGGATCAATGGTGCTACGGCTTCCATCTTGTTGGCTGGTTGTTCTAGGGTCGTTTAGGTTGTCATTGGATGGTATAGGTAATGTATAACAGCGGTGATGGTAGGACTAGTCAAAAGCAATGTACTCGTACTCGACTCCGAGGGCAGGAGTCAAAGTCAAGGAAGGAGTAAGCACTTCGAGAAAAGATCTATGAGATAGAATTTTGGAAGGAGGTAAAAGAACTGAAGGTGCTATTATGAGTAACCTCAAGCATATGCGGCATCAATGGCTAACGGGCGCTGCGAGAGCGGTGCGCTAGCACGCACGGTTGCATCACCACAAACCTTAAGCCTTGGAACGACGGGAAGAACGGCAAGGCGCCGAAACTCAGGACAACCCTTTCTGTAACCGAGGGCCGGAAATGGAACATTTGGCGTACGCAGCCTGCTTGAAGTGGCTTAGGCCTGTCAGCAGAAGTGGCTGACTCCGTGCAACCGGGGCATGTTGATCGGGTCAATCAGATTCGAGAGATCTTGTTGCCAAGGTCAGCAAGTCTCTGGCGAATAGCAGACCTAGGTTGCACACAAGCCCTCACATCGAGCAATATCTGAGGCATGCTCCTAATTGAAGTACGAGTACGAGTGTCAGCTCTTCGTGCAGACTTCGAGGGCAAAGACCTTTGACTTCCCTCCGTCGGCTGTGAGTTACGCCGATTACGTGTGTAGAAAGCATCTAGGCGTTTCAGGGTCCTTCATTGCTTGAAGCGGCCCAGCAACTATGCACGACATTTCCGGAGTGTGGAGATTAAGACATGCGGTGGATGCATGTGAAAACCACAGGCGACCACGAGGTTCAAAAGTCTATTCGGCCGTCGTCGTGCATCGGTAGGAAGGAGGTTGAAAGACTGTCTAGGAAGGATGGTGACCGGTGGAGATGTGTATGACCCGCATTGAGCAGTTCGAGTTTTGTGAAAGTGGAGAAAATACTTTGCCTGCACTGTTTTGTGAAGCTACCTGGTGGCACAACCTCTGGAAAGGCCACCAGTCATAAACCTTACTGAAGTCTCTATCATAGCTTGGCTGCGCAATAGACGAATAAGCAAGGTCATGCGAGAATTGGAGGCAGAGACTCGGAGTATGGAATGAAGGCGTTCAGGACACAATGATGGTGACGCTGCGGTTTTGCGTAAACATGGAATTGGTATAAGCTTTGTCACCATTCCAGAGTTATGTGACCGTAAAGTCGAGCACTGTAGAAAGTAGAAGAGAAGAAAGGAAAGGAAAGAAGCAAAAGTTTGATAGTCAGGCCCGGTTTGAGTTCCTCAGAGCCGATGTGAAGGTAGCACTGAATGGCCAGTCGAGTCGAAGCCTGATTCATGACGAGAAGCGTTATATTCGGCCATAGGAAGGATTAAAGGGCAAAAGAAGAAACAGGCAGTGCTCAGACTCAGGTTCGAACTGAGGTTTTCAGGCGTCGTCCAGAGTAGTAGAGGTGTCCAGCAAATCGAAACGGCAGCATTGAACACCCATCAAATGGCAGATGCCACCAACATTTTCCAGACGTGCTGAACACTGCACTACCTGAGCTTGTTTTGTCAATGAAAGCTGTAATTGTAGGCTATGACGAGTGTATAGCATAGATATGCGATTGAATTGGAATCCCGGTCTTCATTCACGACCCGAGAGGAAGATAGTAGAGGAAGATAGTACGGGATTTGAATTAGATTTGAATTTCAAGTCTGCCAACTTAGGCCGTCAATCCAACGGTATCACTAGACAAGGCCGTTGTCCGATCATACGCCGATTTCCCTTTATTATACAATTAGTGGCATGGGACAGCCCGATTATACGGTCCTTGCGTTGCATACATGGCATACATGCTGCCACGAAAAGCTGTCCCGGCGATTGATGCCGATCATCCTAGCAAGCTTCATATTCCACCAACTATAGGCGTGTTCAACAGTCTTTCTCCAACGTTACTTTCCAACATGTCACCGACCCGGTAGCTGTCCTGACTGCATCATTGCCGCATTCTGCTCTTGGAACCGTTGCCCCAGTCTCTCTGATCCTTTCAGGTATTTGTCCACGCACTTCATCACACAAGTTTCCTCTTTTGAGTGAAGGGATTTCGTCGTGAAGTCGTTTACACAGTCATCGAAACATCTCTGGACAAGCCTTGAATACATCTGCAGAAGTTTGTCAGCACAATGGTCGTCTCAAAGTATCCAGCCATAGGTCCGGAGGTGTGTAGCGACAACAACTGCAGTAACCCTGGATCGATTGTAGAAGACATACAGTCATGAACTCTTTCATTTGCTTCTTCTCCATCCGACCCTGCAGCTCGCGCTGCTCTGATGCATTGAGTCTTTCAACGAGGACAATGTCAGTAAGAGGCCACGCCACACAGCTCCGTTCGGGGCTTCTTGCGAACACCTACCCATCCATTATGTAAGTGCAGAGAGTCAATGGGGTTCCTGCAGAGGTGTGGAAATCCCGCGGTTCCTGAATTGGTAAGTGGAACTGTAAGTTGTTGTCGATGGTGGTCTAGAAGTCGTGGAGTTCTATCGTGGGCACGCTAAAATTTACAGTTGCGTTTTAAGAAGGGTTCACCCCTGGTGCCCCCTAATAGCTCCCACTAGCCACTTGTCTCGTAGGGCTGAAGCCCGGAAGGCCTTTCGGCCCCCTAAAGAACACCCTAGAAATTCGTCCTCCAGGCAACAGTTCGGGAAGTTCCGGGGACTATGCGAGTCGCGAAAGTGTTCGGGTGAACCCTTTCTATAATCATGTCCGGGCGCCCTGCTACTACGAGCTTAGACTTCCGAAAGCGCTGTTAAAACACAAACACCCTCTCGTCCTTCATCCCTTACCACGTTTCGAGCAAGCAGTCTCCTGCATCTCTTCGTTTCTGGCATACTGTAATCAGGCTTCCCCGCCTGGCAATAGAGGCTATCAGCTGCACGATGCGGGCCTAGGCGAGGCTTGACCGTGCGCCTACTCCACGCCCAAGTTCGAGGCCGTTTTCCCCTTCCACAACTTCGAGTCAGGAACCGTTTCGAATTCGCACTGAGTGCTTGTACCATTCGCCAGACGTTTGCTACCAATTTAACCACCTCACCGACTGCATTTTCCACGAGGCTAGGTACCCGTTTCCATCCCACTGCCTAAACAAGGGATCCAGCCTCAGACAAGCTTGGCGCCTCAGCCAACTCATTACTCGGCCAGCCCAAACACAACGCCGAACACCTTGGGGACGTATCAGAGCTTGATACCTGTATTAGCTGCAGCGAGCTCGGCAAGCGGTACAACGGCCGCCATACAAGAGCTATAATTGCTTTCTCGAACATCGGCGCGTTCTAGTCGCCCGCGCGACACCAGCGACAACATCCTTAGACCTGTATCGCACCACTCGAACGTCATCGTCATCACGGCTGCACCTTCAACGCCTTACCTTCTTTCGTTAAATCACCACTACAACACCGTTATCAGGGGACATTTTGAGGAATGCGCATCACTACAACAACCCGAGTTAGGTGAAGCAGACGATCACAATCTATTTTGGGAACATCGTCGATCGAACATCTTTTCTCTTCGAAGATCCGGGATCTTTCGCCCAACTCCACAATACACCTCTTGCTCTCATTCCTCGTGTCAATATCATGGCGAGCAGCGCTCAAGCCACCCCGGTTGGCCCTCCGCAGCAGCAGATTCCTTCTACACAACATACTGCCTCATCCCCTCCTTCGACTTCAAGACGAGACCTAGCATCATGGTGGAAAACCTTCAAGAAGGCGAGAAAAGAAGACGAAAGAGGTAAGCGCTATATTTGTGAATACATATACTGCCCAGCATTTCATATATGTACGGAGCAAGAGGGGAGGAACAGGTGTCGGACTTGCTGCCTTGTTTCCTACAAAGGGTTCTACCTATATTGTACTCGAAGGCTTAATCTTAACATGGAACAAGCCTGCGCTATGTCTTTCTATTTTGCTATGTTTTTCTACGTTATGCACAATAATAAACAATGAAGGGTTCCAGTGTTAGGGGGTCTAGCTTTACCCTTGCTATTTCGTCAGGGCACAACTTGTTGCTTATTCGATTTGGCTTTGTTTATGCACAATCTACCTTGTACTGACTGGTCTATCTAGTTCATGTGGTGGAAGCTCCGGTTGGCATCTTTGGCGTGCCTCTGGAAGACAGCATTAAATACGCAAACGTGGCCATTTCCCTCACCAATGAGCAGGGCGAGAGCTATGTATACGGATATGTCCCGATAGTCATCGCCAAATGTGGAGTGTATCTCAAAGAGAAAGGTATGGAATTCTGGACTACCTCGTTGTCTTCGTATATGCTTATGATCTGCCGTAGCTACCGACGTCGAGGGCATTTTTCGTCTCAGCGGCTCTGCCAAACGCATCAAAGAACTTCAGGTGACTTTCGACTCTCCCGACCGATATGGAAAAGGACTTGACTGGGCGGGATACACTGTGCATGACGCAGCGAATATCCTTCGACGGTATCTCAACCAACTACCGCAGCCCATTGTTCCATTGGATTTTTACGAGAAATTTCGAGATCCTCTTAGGACTCATCAGGCGCAAGCAGTTGGCAATGTCGAAACTCAAGCGCAGGATGTCGGCGACTTTAACATCGAGGCAGCAATTACTACCTACCAAAGGCTGATCACGGAGTTGCCCCCATTGAATCGCCAGCTCCTCCTATACATTCTCGATCTCCTCGCAGTCTTTGCGTCAAAACAAGAGCAGAATCGCATGAACTCCCCCAATCTGTCAGCCATCTTTCAACCGGGAATGTTATCCCATCCAGACCACGACATGCTACCGAAACAATACCGGCTTAGCCAAGACGTGATCATCTTTTTGATTGAGAATCAAGACCATTTTCTCGTTGGGATGAGTGGGACTGCAGCCGACGAGGACACGGTCAAGGAAGTACAAAGCGGTGTCCAACGCCAGCCTAACACTCCTACAAGAGCGACTCAAATTGGGCTGGGCAGGTCTGCTTCCAATGCAAGTGCCGGAGCAGACAGCCTTCGAAAAGCAGGGGGTATGCGCAAGAATCTTTCTGTGTCTTCCAAAAATTCGAGGTCTTCAGGCAACACCCCAATCGCCAATTCGCCCGCTCCGGGAAGTCCGCTTACAAATACAGTATCGGGCGGCGGTGTTCAGAGGAGCAATACTGTTCCATCGAAGAAGTCACCAGGCATTCCTTCAGCTCGCTTTAGGAATGCGGAGTCGTCCACTCCCACTTCTGGCAACCTGTCGCCTGGTGGTCTTGTCACCACGCCTCGAGCGACTTCTCCTGGTTCTAAGCTAGCTCAGAGTACAGTTGATGCTTGGTCGCCCGCTGGCACGACTCTCGTCACTCCTCCTGGAGACAAAACCTCAACTTTGAATCCCGTTCCAGAAGCAAAAGACTCAGTCGATCGAAAAAGCAGCAGCCAAAAAGCGCCTGGATCTGCCGAGAAGCTTACCCTTCGGACACCAGAACAAGGAGTCACCACGACAACCACCGGAGGGTTGTCACCGACACCTACGAAAGAGCGCAAGACGCTCTTCTCAAAATCACCCCCAAGTGATACTGAACGCAAAGACACGCGTCAGCCCAAAAAGCTTAGGAAAAAGCGGGTCTCTGGTGTTTCTCCCAACGCCAGCGCTCAGAGCTCGACTCACTCATTACATGGCGCGCCTGGTTCGCCAGGGGAGGAGACGTTCCATACTCCTCTGCCCACGCCAGGTGCGAATAAGAACCTAGCGAACGATCCGCTAGCCTTAGCAGCACCTTTGATCTCGAATACTGTAGCAACGCCTCGGTCAGACCAACCACCTCGGATAGGTGACATGGACAAGCTCAGCTCTTTTCACGTCTCTCAGCCCAACAGCACAGCAGGTGCCAGTCCGAGAGTGAATCCTACACGATCGCCTCCTGGGTCAACGCGTTCACGGGCTTCGGCAACAGCAACAGAAGAGTCTGAGTTGGACCACACAGATGAAGGTAATGGCGTTGCTAATGTCGAGAAGAAGGAGAAGAAGCATCGCTGGAGGCTATCTTCGTCAACCGCCAAACCCACTAACGAGAAAACCCTTGTCACCCCATCTGCGTCGCGTCTCGGCTCGAATGTGGTGGCAGAGAAGAGCAATACGTCGATTCTCAGCGACAGCAAGCCACGAAAGTCTATAACCAACGACTCTCACCCGACGCAGACAACTGGCACTGAAGCGTCAACGTCCTCTACTCTTCTCCACTCGAGCAACGAATCAACTCCGCCCAAGGAGAAGGAAGTAGCAAAGGACATAAACAGTGGCCCCGAGGACAAGGAAAAGAAGGGGCCCATTGGATGGTTCAAGGGAAAGGTCGCAAAGGCTAAGGAAGAGCGCAAGGAACGTGAAGCAGAGAAAGAGAGAGCGAAAAGTCCACCTCGCAACGGCAGTGAGCCCGCCACAAGCAAACAAAGGTTAGGCGCGATCGCAAACCAGGAGGGTCTCCCAACGCGTGACAGGTCAACCGACGCAATTGCTGAGACGAGTGCAGAGACGAAGGCTGGAGAGGTGACTGCGGAGGAGGCCACGCCTACGCCTGTGCCTACGCAACCCTAAGCGCAACTGCAACAATGATGAGAGAGGCGAGGGATCAGAGACGAGAGATGAGGATTGATTGGATTCAATGCTACATGTGCCACAAATTGCTACTCAAAAAATGTACGGATGATTAGGGCGCTTGACGGGATTGATTGAGCGGACGAAGGATGGATACCCTATTTTGATCCAAGCGAGTCTTCCAGGATAAAGCACTTTGAGGCGGACTCTTTGGTTTTATGTTCAATGTTAATACTTTACTTCTTCGCAAATAGATTTTCGTTGGTGGAGCTCCTTGATGCTGATTTTCCTAGCGTGCAAGACTCACTATTGAGGAAAGCTGTACGAGTAAATGAGTGAGATGCGCAGAGAAGGACATAGCAAGGCAGGCCACTGCTCTTGGCGTTGTATATGATCTCGTTCATGGGTCGTTGTGGCAAATATTTGCTTCCTAACACTCTTATCTGCAGTCTCGGTTTCGCATAGTCTGCTACAAGATATAAGTTATGCCCACTCAATACTGGTTTATCAACAGTACCCCTATTCCAACAATGATAAAGCGTTTTTCAACTTTTTAGAATTTTGCGACTCCTACCAAATCCAAAATCCAAAACTCATAATTCAGGCTACTTTAACACAACCACCTGTCATAAAGCTATCAAATTTTAAGAATTATTATTTGAATATGGCTCTAATATCTTCCAAGCTTTTGAATAATTAAGATTATTATTTATGAAGATATATAGGGTTCGGTTGATTTTACGTTGATTCTGTGCAAAGCCTTAGCGTAGTTCGGTGAAAATCAAAATCAACGAAAGCCCCTCTACTACTATGTACATAAATCTTAATCATTCAAGAATTTCGTATATAATAGAGACTTGCATGAATGACAACCTCTGAAGTTTTAATAGCTCTACGACTGGTGGTTATTGTGTGGCAGTCTGAATTGTGATTTGTGGACTTTAGACTTGGTCAAAATTTCAAAAAAATTGAAACGCTTCATTATGAATGGAATAGGGGCATTACCTAAAACGCATCTCGCTAAAGCAAGCAGAGCCTTACCTACGGAAATTGACTGGCCAAAATGTGCAAGGTACAGAGCAAGTTTTGTAAATTATTCGACGTCAGAGAGCGGGGATACCTCCACTCCCGGAGACCCAAAATAGTAATACGAACAGCCGCTAAAGGCTTGGCAGGTCGTATCGGGAGCTTGGGCGCTTCTCATCCAGACAAATCCTTCTCTTCTCTTCTCAGTTCACACTCATCCTCCGTATACAATCATATTCCGTGCTACAGTGGCATTGAGGCTGCTGCACTGTCACTCGCTTCTTCGTTCGTGTCAGACTTATTTGATTTGGTAGCTAAGACCCTGCATTATTCTCGCTCATCACCCTCGCTAGCCCCTAGCCCCTAGCTCCTGCGACCTGTTTCGACCCCAATACTCGCTCTTACCTCACACCGCTGCGGACGTGATCTTGCTCGATTGAGGAGCAAGGCCACATCTACATTGTAACGAACGTCGTTGTACAACGTGAGTCGCGTCTTCATTCCTGCAAGCTGTGGGGCGTAATTTGGCCGCGGCAGTGACGGCTGTATCAGCCAAAATTTCCCTTCTTTTGCTGACTGCACCAAGCATCCACGTCCTAATCAACAGCTCATACACCGAACAGTACATATCCTCAAGCATTGCTAGAGTCGCGGCCGACTCGTTTCCAACATGCTATCCACCCACAACATCCTGACTACCTCCCTCCTCCTCACCCTCGTCTCCTCCTACACTCCCCCCACGCCAAATGAGAAATCGGAAGATAGTGAAGACATCGTCACCTTCAAAAAGATGCTAGACCAAGTTGATCCGCCCTCCCTCCATGAAGCCCTTCACAGCTTCTCCCCCAAGAAATTCAAGCACGGCATGTTCGAAACAGACCATACCGCCGTCGAGGTAATCCATAAAGAAGAGCCCTCCCTAGCCACCAGCATCATCGAATTAGCCAAACGCACAAATGAACGTGTCAAGAAAGATATTGTGAAGCGTCAAAATAACGGTACCACCACCACCACGGCGCCCGCAGGCCCCCTGTCCGTTACGCCCGTTCCACCTATTGCATCAGAACCATTCCCGAGCTCCTCCCCTGCAGGAGGCGACTCCGCAGTCAGCACAACCTCCGTCATCTCCTCCAACGGCTCCCCAGTCGTCGGCTCCACGACTTCAGCCGTTGCAGGCGGATCGTCGACAACTGTACCAGTCACTTCTGCCTCCACAGGATCCATCTCCCTCACAGCCGGCCAAGTCATCACCACCACCAATGCCGTCGGCGTCGTTATCGTTTCCACAGTCGGCGGCAGTGCTCGTACCATTTCCACCGCTACAGAAGGGCAAACCACCTCCACAAACACTCACAAAGCAGCTGCTCAGACGACGGTTGTTGTGCAGACTACTACGCTACCCAACGGCAGCAAATCGGTCGTCACAGCTGTTACGGTGATTAATGGAGGCACTGGAGTTGGCGAGACTCCGAGCGGAAGCGCAGGTGTTCCTAGCGCTACGAGTTCAGGGAACCCGGGGCTGCAGACTGGAGAGGCGGTTATGAGTCGCGGGTGGGGGAAGGAGATGGTGTTGGTTGTGGGAGGTGCGGTGGCTGTTGCGGGGATGTTGTGATTGCCAGAAAGAAGGTACGCACACGAGATACACGCATAGCTGGCCGGCGTTGGTACTTTTTTTGGTCTTCTAAAGTGTACATACGAGTGCATTAGGTGGAAGGAGATGCGATGTAAGCGTGCGGGAGAAGCTGTGAGAGCTTGAGACAAGGGGAGCGAGTGCTGGGTGAGGGGAAGGGAGGAGATGTAATTGCTATGCTAGCTACATAAAATAAGCAAATTGATCTACACCAGTGCACTGTCCTTGTCTGCCTCATCGGCCGTGCGATTTTGCATCGCATAAACTGCCGGCTGTGTATTCATCCATTACGAGTCGATGGCCATCAACACCGCTTCTTCATCTTCAGCCATCTGAGTCCAAAAATGTCGAGAAGGCTCCAGCATATCAGCATCTGGTAGGAAGGCTGAAGCGTCATTCATGCTATAGCCTACAACCTGAGCGTGTCTTTTGCGCTCACAGAGAACGAAGGGCTAGATACTTCAACACTTGGCCCTGAGAGAGTCTTATCCCAATCGGCTTAATCTCATTTATTATAGCATTCGCAGACTCATGTTCCCACCTATCTATGATTGTATAGGTGGGAATGTCTTTCGTTTTCTCATCGACTAAGAGACTTTGTCTTGTTGGGTTGGCGTTGACACTGTTGCTGAGGTCGATGCAAGGGTTCGTCCTGGAGTGCGGTGTTGGTGTTGATGCGTAAAGTGGCGTTTATGTCATTCTATTCATCCTCTTGTGACTGATTCAGAGATGTAGGGGGCATGATGAATCGGCTTGATCACATCTGTATTCTTGGATTGTTTTTTGTTTTTCTTTTTTTCTTTGTCAGGGGTATAGAGGAGGTCCAGAAGGAAGAGAAAGTGTTTGATCGGTTGAAGATCACAGTTGCAAAGTTTTCGTCTTAATTGGAGGTTCTTTCACTCTCGCAGCCGAGTCCTTTGCTCTCAAATGGCGATCTCAACGCCAGCAAGGAGAATAGGGCAGTGCAGAACAATGCTCAGCCGCCTCGGCCATGTGAGGATTCCTTGCTGAGCGGAAAAATCGATTATGATCGCACACCGAGTCCTCAGCAGAACATCACTGTGTCCTGAAAGCTCTTGACATTTTCCGCGCAGTAGGCAGTGTAAAACCGCTCTCGAATGTCTTCAAAAGCTCGTCGACATCCCACAATGATTTTCACAAACACCATTGCTAATCTTCACCCTCCTCCCAATCCTCAGCGTAGCTCAACCACCTCCAGCACAACCAGCAAGTAAGCCTTCCAAATCCACTCTCCATAGAACGAATAGCTTCCCGTACCAACGCTCTCCAACCAGGCACATGCACCAGCTGTAATATAGCAGGCTTCACCGACGCCGCCAGCCGAAAACCCCAACGCAACCGTAATCTCCTTCATCGGCTACGTAATCACCACCATCTTCTCCCTGAGCGGGAAAATATGCAGCATGAGTACCGGCGGGCTGGAAACTTATCTCGTGTCTATCCCGTCGTCGGCGAGGATTTTGCTGTATCAGCCCACTGCCGAATCCCATCTTTGTGCAGAACCTCAGTTTTACGAGTTGTAGCAATGCGGGCGCGGTTACCACTTCACCAACCACTACGACTTCTCCAGAACTGTCATCCTCATCGCAAGCTATCAGCCCAGTAACCCCCTTCGGCGCTGACATCCAGCGGTAAAGGGCCTCGATACGGAAGACAAACTCGCAATTGGCGTTGTAGTCCCTCTGCGCGCTATCATCGCTGTATGCCTTGCAGCACTGATCTTGTGGCGAAGACGCGAGCGCGGGGTTAAAGACGCTGCGGATGTCGCTGAGCTGGAAAATATTAAATTGGGGTTGGAGAGGGGGCCAAGACGTGAATTGGAGGCGAAGGAGCAAAGGTATGAGATGTATGGCGGAGGATAATAGATATGAGATGTCGACCGGTGGGCTGGTTGGGCAGCAAGAATTGGGCTATGGAGACGTCGCGAGGGAACAAGACGGGCAGAGATGATTGTTGAGGATTTATGCAAAGTCTGTTTTGTCATTACATTTTCGGATTATACATGCCTATAACTCAGCTTTTGTCTTATATAGCAACCCTGCTAGGCTCAGATATGTCTTCAGACCCAACTCTTTTAAATCACAACATTACCAGACACTCGTCAGCGCCTGTGGTCTTGAGATATTGAGATATTGAGGATGGCGTTTTAGGTAGCTGAGAGACCTAAGAGTTCGCACTTGTTGCTTTTTCATACCGTCATGATGAGTTTGTAAGATTTGGTAGACATGGAGATTGCTGATTGTGCCATTTGCAGCTGGTCATGAGCAGCAACAACAGTATGCGAGACTGCCCTTGAGAGCTACTCAAATGGGAATATGTCCCCTACTTAAGCTTTCCTTGAGCAATGCAGGATCAAAATGCCCTACGGAACATTAGACATGATCCTTGATTAAGTCTAGCGTGCTTTCCAATCAAACTCCACACTTGCAATTTTGGGCTCCCCTTCCATTAACAAGGTCAGGAGGTGTGTTTATTGGTAGCGTTCGCGATCTCGCGGGATCTCTTTGCAAAGCAGGTCAGGTGTGTTGAAAGCGAAATCATCTTCAAAGTAGGCAATGCGGTCACATCAATGAGCCGAAAAACTTCAGTGGGAATGTCAAGTATGACAAACACGCTGTCGGCTGGTATGATGGCAATCAAGCCGTATTCGTATCTGTCGCGAGGAGGTCATAGCCGGCGATACAAATGCAACTGATATCTCATATCCTCCAAGTCAATCGGATACCTTAGCTCACCATCCAACCTAAACCATTCAGAATCCCTCGACTCCAGCTTCTCCCATTGCCGTTCCCCAGAGGCAATCTTGCTACTACCAACAGCAGAAGCTTCGAGCAGCGTATGGTCGAGCAGCCATTGCATTGGGTATTTCTTCTCACTGTTGGTGCCATCCTTGGCGCTGGATGGTTTGCCCATGTTTACTGTGGAATAGCTTCCTGGACTATCCACTACCAGTAGAAGGGCGCCGGGCTCCAATAACATGGTCAATGACAACAGTAAGTTTGTAGTAGCGCTTGTGGAGGTGGCGTAGAGTTCGTTGAGAGTGAACATCAGAGTCACGAGCGAGGTATTTGTGAATATCACGCCCATCTCCTCGACTGCCATGTTCAGAATGTCTTGCTTCACTAAGTTGACATGAAGCGTGCCTGAATATGTCATTGGAGCATTAGTGGCCTTCGCCTCGGACGAGGCGTACTGTGAGATTGAAGGCACCGCAGTAAGGCTTGAATGGAGCGTTTGGGTGATTTCATTCCAGTCAGCTATGTCAATGGCCGTAATGCTGAGAGTCATCTGTAATGGCTGCTGGGATACAAGCTCATCTCGTTGTGCTTCGTGATTGCTTTTAGTGATACTCGTGAGGTACTTGAGATATCCGCCCAGTGCAACCACCTCTGCACCTGCACCTGCCCCAATACAGACCACGCGATTGTAATGAGGTGCTCGGCGACTTGACTCTTCATCCCCGCTATCTGGTCCACCTTGCAAACTTGGAAACAGCTCCGTCGTCAGTGGCGGCAGGTTTGCAAGGATGTGCGTATATGCAAGAGCACGAGTTGGGCTCCACCTCACTGCATATACCGTGCGGAAGTCATCCTGTCCAAAGGCACCATTAAAGTCTCGCTTGTAAAGATGATGCTTGACTTGCTGTACAAGGGCGGGTAATTTGGAATCAAAGTATGCGGGAAAGCTGTCTTTAAATATGTTGAGAACTAGCTGCTGTAGTTCGACGGGCACCACTTTCGTCGATTGCTGAGCTGAACGGGTGGTCCCTTCACCTCGAGTGGCTTTCTCGACTTTTGGTTTGGGTTTGCCAGTGATTTTTGAGGACGTCGCAGGCTTTGGAATGTTGCTTTGATCGCGTTGGGCCGCGCCGAGATGGGCAAGTGTGCGACCCATTTGGAACGCTGCGTGTATCCGGGCTTGTACTTTGTCTTCTGTTGAAGGTGGTGATGAGATAGGGATGTTTGATGAAGGTCCTGGTTCTCTTGATATCTTTTAAGAGAGGTATCGATATCTCTAAACCCTTGGATAAAGATCTTGGTCATATCAATTCTGTTGATTCCAACGCGAAAGATAATTCGAAGCATTTTAAGCTTTGCATTGAAAACGCTAGTGAGGCTAGCCGGCGATAGCGAGAACGATCTAATCTCGAAGGGTCTAGCTCGACATCTACTCCGATCTGCTCTAAAGATGGAGAGTACATCATATGATCGCACGATGTTTCGGGCGCCCAAATGTCTTCGCGGACATTGTCCTTAGTCGCCACTATCGTGGGCTTGATCATAACGCTGATCGTGACTGTCTTTGTAGCACGTTCAAGTTCTCTCTCAAGTCTGTTGAGTCATGAGGGTTACAGCCGCATCAGCTTGAGTGATGAGCAGCAGTACGAAGACGAGGATGGCACTGCAATTGAAGAGTATCTGGCAGTGTATTCTGTTCGATTACCCAACACTTCAGCGATGATATGTACCTGTTCCGTGGCGTTGGTTTCCATTCTGAACGTTGTCTGGAGCATCTTGAAGCCTTCAGAAGGCCTTCTCTTTGAGAGCTGTTTGTTTTTGGCAGCATGTGTGAGTGAAATTCGGGTCGATAGATGCAAGAATCATTTCTGGATATTGGACATAGTGCAATGTTGTTTTGGGAACCTCTTCCAATGCGGCGTTTCGACATTGGTATTTGGGCTTCGCTGTCAAGCATTGCACTGACACTTTGCACTCTCTTTGATCTATATACCCCTGCTGTAAGGAAGAAAGACGACATGAGCAGGATCCACGTATCTGGAGGAGTTGCTGTAGCTCAATTGGTGTTCGGATTATTGACGGCCACCGTATGCCTTCTGATCCCGCGGCGGCCAAAAGGTCGACAGAAATGGGAGAGTGGTAGATGCCCAATATACTGGCACTGCTCTCGGACGGTTGGAAATCTGTACCAATGTCTTCTCTTCTAAATGAACTGATAAACGGCCAGAATTAGTTTTACCTGGGCGCAGCCAATCCTCGCCAAAGCTATAGCTCAAGGCTTGGAGTACACGGATCTTCTTACACTTGATCAAAGATCTAGATCAGAGGTTTTGCAGAAGCTGTTCCCTACGGCCGCTCGTCGAAGCAGCCTGCACCGGAAACCTCTGTAGCGCCTAGTATTCGAAGACCACCAGAATGACTTCCTCTTACAGTGATGCTTGACTGCAATAGAGAGCTTCATGATGACAGTACCGCAAACATGTCTGTTCAAGATACTTGACCTGCTCCAGAAGCGCGGAACCAATGATTTCAATCCTACAAAAATTTGGCTCTACGTCTTTCTGGGGGGCATTTCGAAGGTCGCTCACATCATGCTGAAATCATGATGAGGCATGGACGCTAAGAAACATTGGCACCTCGTTTGACCATTGTTAGGGTTGATTGGCTCAGCTTTGCCGTAGTCGCAATATCCATCCGTGCATAATTGTCGGGCCTCCATGAATATGAAAGACGTCAAAGGCGCTCGAGTCACTACTGAGAAGGGTTCCCAGAAAGCTAAAGAGGCCCCTGCGGTATTTCTGACCCGGATAAAGCCAAGATGGCCGAAACAAACAGTATGCTTGATGGCGATGGAATTATTATTGAGGAAGCAGCTACGACCAACAAGCTCAAGGAGGTAGAAGACGATCCGCAGAAGACAAAATCGCTCTTGAAACTAGACAAAGCGCAATCAACCTGGTGGCTGTTGATGCCCAATAAATTCCAGACTATCGTGGATTCAATCAGGAGATTCTGAGGACAATACTCAAGATAATAGTAGCCGTGGGTTTCTTTGTCAAGCTGATAGGGTGGTGGGCTGTGCTCGCCGGCCTTTTTGTTCCTTTGATCTTTCAGCCTCTCAATGCGATTGCTGCCAGGCACTACTATACCCAGCAATCAGCCGTAATGGCAGCGAGAGACTCTAAGACTCATGTTGTCACAAAAGCACTTCAGGAGATACGTCAGATCAACTTCTCTGCTCTCGAGGACCAGTGGCAAAAGGTATCTTGGCTGCACGCAAAGTTGAATTGGACAAGCAGTGGCGAGTATACATTTGGAGTATCTATTTGACTCTTTGCTGGGTGAGAAAAGCTCACAGGATTTGCTTCGCATATATCGAGCATTGTCACAATATTCCATGCCTATCCTTCTAGGTGCAGCTTCATTGGCTGTCTATGCTTGGCTTAACAGCGCCATGACTGCATCAGTGGCGTTTACTTCGCTTGCGGTCTTTACCAAACTGGAATACTCGCTGTCCGTAATGCCGAACACAATAACAGAGTTGCTAGATGCACGGATCAGCATCAAACGGATTCAGCAGACATTCAGACAGTTTGGAGAAGCAATGGAGCACTGTGCAAGGAGAAACCCTGGCGTTCGAAGGTGTTGATGTCGCGAGGCCTCCAAACGTCGACGACAAATCATTACTTCGACTGCTCGACGTCAACCTAGCTTTCCCAAACAGGGAGCTCAGTGTAGTTCACGGCAAGACAGGCTCTGGTAAAAGCCTTCTGCTCGCAGCGCTCCTCGGGGAGGCTGTTGGGACAAATTGTTGTTCCTAGGCCCGTGTCGACTCAAGATCGACGCGATGACGAGGCAAACCGTGGCAATTGGATTTTGCCCTCCTCAATAGCTTTTGTTGCTCAGATCCCATGGCTAGAAGATGCCTCAATCAAAAATAATATTGTGTTTGGCCTTCCACTAGACTCGGAGCGTTACAGCAAGGTCCCATCTGCATGTGCGTTGGAGAAGGACATTGAGATGCTTCCAGACCGTGAGACGACCGAGATTGGGGCGAGCGGTATCAATCTCAGCGGTGGACAGCGGTGGCGCATTACCGTAGCCCGGGCTTTGTATTCCAGGGTAGGAGTCTTGATCTTCGATGATATCTTCAGCGCTGTTGATGCTCATGTTGGCCATCATATCATCGAACATGGACTCGCTGGAGAGCCACGAGAGCTTACTGCTGGCCGGACAGAAATCTTAGTGACTCACTACATCGGGCTTGTTCAACCGATTGCACGCTACGTCGTGCATCTGGGAGACAATAGCTACATCAGAAGCGCAGGAACCATGGATGCTACCCAGGCGAGATAAACTGACACGGGTGTCTCATCATCTTCATCTTATTCGAATATATCTGACAAAATGGACCACATACCACCTATCGGCAACGGTACACCCAAACAGGCTGCTAAAAAGTTCATTGAAGGTGAGAAAAGAGAAAAAGGCCGGATTTCTACAACTATTTTCAAGAATTACATGGACTCATCGGGCGGCATACCGTATTGGGCCTTGGTTTTGGGAGTCTTCATGTTGGTCCTATTGCTATACTTGGCCGATCATGGTAGGTGAAGCTCTGGACGGAGGAGGTTGAGAGACGGTCAAAAGATCATTACAGAGCTGGGCTTCTACCTGGGCATCTACATTGCGATATCTCTGATCGCTAGCGCTGTGGTAAGCGTCAAGATCTATCTCGTTTGTGCTGGCGCTTTTCGAGCTTCAAAGACCCTTATTGAAGAGACAACCTTTGCAGTGCTACGAGCGCTGCTGAGATGGCTCGATACCGCGCCTCTTGGTCGTATCTTGAATCGCTTCGTCAACGATTTCAGTCTTATTAATTCGCGAACCGTCGGAGACCTTCAATACTTTTTGACAGAAGCTCTCAATGTTACAGCTATCACTGTAGCTGGCCTGTTCGTCACTCCGTTCATGATTATTCCATTCGCGGTCCGAGCAGCTCTCTGCTTCTATTATATCCTGACACACCTACACGGCGCGCGAGACATCAAACGTCTGGATTCTAGCGCCAGGTCCCCAATACTCGAGTTGTATGGTTCCGCTCTGATGGGCTTAGCACACAACTAGGAGCTTTGACAAGTCGAAAGACTACCACCAGCGAATGTTCGCCAGAATTGATACGCACTTAAATCAACATACCATTTGCACCTGACCAATCGATGGATGGCATTACGTATGAGAATCTTCGGCCCACTGTTCGCTTTCTGCGTCGCAGTCTTTGTCGCCTCGGTCAAAGGGATAGGCGCACCGCTCGCCGGCTTCGCACTCAGCTTCGCATTAGACTATTCCAACACCACTACCGACACAATACGACATTATGCTGGCCTCGAACTGAAGATGAATTCGACGGAACGTGTTGTCGAGTATACCACAATGGAAATCGAAGACCAAATTGGAGCAGACGTCCCTGCTAGCCGGCCCACGGTAGCAAGAATCTCCGTCCGAGGCCTCGAGGCAGGATACGCCGCGGATCTACCGTCCGTACTGAAAGGGCTCACTTTCAATGTAGAGCCTGGACAGCGGGTCGGCGTCGTAGGACGTACCGGCAGTGGAATACATCGCTCACACTTGCGCTCTTTCGCTTTCTTGAAGCTCGCAACGGCCAGATCGATGTCGATGGGGCTGATTCCCCAAGACCCAGTGCTCTTTTCTGGAACCATGAGGTCATGTCTCGACCCCTTCGATGAACGCAGCAATACTGAATTACGTAATGCATCAAAGCGTGTCTACTTGCTCGACCACACTATAGAGCCCGAACTACCACGGATCCCTGGCTCAATACCCAAAACGCTAATATCTTCCAAGACCTTTCTACACCAATATCACAAGGCGGTCTCAACCTCTCCCAGGGCCAACGCCAACTCCTCTGCCTCGCTCGCACTATCGTCACAAGCCCGAAGATCATCGTCCTCGACGAAGCCACAAGTGCGGTGGATATGGGTACGGATGCAATTATCCAACGATCCATTAGAGAGCAAAGTACCGATAGCACACTGCTGGTAATTGCGCATAGACTTAGTAAGATTGTGGATTTTGATAATGTGCTTGTGATGAGTGATGAGTTCGCTGTAAAATTTGATACGCCGAAGGCTTTGATGAAGACGAGAGGGTCGTTTTGGGAGATGCTGAATGAGACTGGGGAGAAGGGGAAACTAGAGGAGATGTTGGGAGGTGGTGGTGGGAAACAAGATTTGTAGGGACCTTGATTTACTCAATCCTCTACTTCTGTCCGAGCCCGCTCCCCTTTCTCTACCGCCTTCGAAACAGCTTCTTCCATCAAGGCCTTCACATTACTATCTTCAAGCACCTTCAAACCCACGACAGTCATCCCGCCAGGTGTAGCCACCTTCCTCCTCACCTCGCTAGGATCCTCGCTGGTGGCGATCAAAGCCGCAGCTCCCCTCATAGCCACTGCCACCAATGCCAACGCTTCTTTTCGATCCACACCGTGTTTAACGGCACCGTCTACTACTCCTTCGAGGATTAATGCAAAGAAAGCGGGGGAAGATGCGGCCAGTGTTGATCCAACCGGGGCCAACTTGTCGGGCCATGATTTGATAGACCCGACTCGCTAGAAGAGAGACGCAACAGGATTTAAAACAAGTGGTGGGTACTGGTCCTTCTTTTCCTCGATAATGAGAGTCATAGAATCCTGGACAGCGGCACCCGTGTTGGGCAAGACTCTGATAATCTGACACTGTGTCCCCTTTTTCTTTTCTTCCTCGCTCAGAGGTGCTTGGCCGTAGATTGCGTTTGTGAGCATTTTCGTAGACACGCCGCCTACAATGCTGACAAGGATCTTGCCTGTGAGAGCATCACGCATGCCTGGCTGGCTTAGAACTTCCTCGTAGACCTTTGGCTCGACGCCGAGGATTATCACGTCGGCGGATTTTACCCCCCTTACATTCTCGTTGGTCAGGACTTTGACACCTCTAGCACCAAATGTTTGCTCTAGTAGAGCCGCGCTGTGGTACTGCCTCACGCAAGCGATGAATCTTTTGGGTACAAAAGTGGCTGATTCTTCTTGACTCTTGGGATCACCAGGTGATTGGTAGACAAATTTTTTCGCTGGTTCTGACAGCGAAGAGAGTATGCCTTCGAGGATAGCGGAGTTTAGGCTGCCTAGCGAATGGAAAATGTACTTAGCGTGTATTTTATGTACATAGAGGGAGTCACCTACTACAACCGAGGAAAGTGACTGCTAGATCCTGAGTACTCGCTGCCATCTTATCGTGAAGGCAGGCAGGCTCAGGTGTAGCTTTTTGAGCAACGTAGAATGGACGCCTTTACAGCCATGGCTTACTTCATTCACAATCGACCCCTCTCTTCGGTCAATATTTACAAACAATCATCTGATCTGCGACAATGCATTCAATTTATATCTCTTTGCGCTGGATGCAATTGCACATGGCTTGCAGTACCCTTAGTTTTGACTCATGTGGGCTGGAGCTTGTGGACATGCCACATGGAGGTGCTTAGGGTTAGGGCTACGTAGTTCTAACCAGGCTTCGACCTCACAGACGATACAGAGTACTCCCGCTACCATTCTCTCGTGGTGTTGGAATTGGTAGACTCGCTACGCAATGGCGCCTACGGCAGTGTCTCAGTCACCTCCGGGTATCCCAACAACCATAAATGGGGAGCTCACCCCCATTCAAGCCATGTCCCACGGTCCCACAATTGCAGGAATACCATCCTTCAAGACCCTAGAAGACAAGAGACAATGGCAACTCGAACACATGGCCGGCGCCTTCCGGGTCTTTTCTCGTCATGGATATACGGAGGGAATGTCAGGCCACATCTCAGTCCGCGATCCAATTCACACTGAGGCATTCTGGATGAACCCTCTCGGTGTCCATTTCGGAATGCTGAAAGCGTCCGACATGATCTTGGTCCACCTCAATGGTGATATCATTGGAGGCAATCGTAGTCGTCCTGCCAATGCTGCTGGGTTCCTCATCCATGCTGCTGGGTTCCTCATCCATGCTGCAATACACAGGGCACGCCCTGATGTTCACGCGATATGCCATACACATTCTACCTATGGAAGAGCCTGGTCGACGTTTGCGAAAGAGCTGGAGATGTTGAATCAGGATGTCTGCAACTTCTACAAGGCACAGGCTGTCTACGCACAATATGGGGGAGTTGTCCTGGGCGAAGAAGAGGGTGTGAGGATGGCTCAGGCTCTTGGGCAGGGGAAAGGGTTGATCTTGATGAATCATGGTCTTTTGACTGTGGGCAGTACGGTTGACGAGGCTGCCTATATGTTCAGGTTGATGGAGAAGAGCTGCGAGTGCCAGCTTTTAGCTGAGGCAGCTGCTGCTAATGGGATTCAGAAGAAGCTGATACAGGATGAGGAAGCCGCTTACAATTACAGGATGGCGAGCGAGGCGGAAAATCTATACTGCGAATTTCAGCCGGAGTATGAGTACGAAGTCTTTCTGACTGGAGGTGCGTTCAAACAGTAAACTTCATGTGGTGGAGTATTTCCAAAGGGGCTCGAGAAAAAACAGAGACTGCAATCATTTACAACCTGTCAGTGATACGGTTCCATCGCCCACTCGATGGCGGTAATGAGAATCACAAGACCAAGAAAATTACGCCCACATCAGCTCAATCTTGTTACCCCGAACTCGAGAGTTGTACCACTGGTATGACTCTATTCCATCTTTGACCGTTGTTGCTCCATATAGCACGTCTGATGCGATGATCTTTTCCGTCGCAATAAATAGCTCTGTCAACGCCAAATTACGTGCAATGCAGCCGCGAGCACCTTTGCCAAAAGGCTCCCAGTCCCGCTGCATCTCAGCGGTTGGCTCTTCCCATCGCTCTGGCAAGAACTCCGAAGGTTTTGAAAAGACGACCGGGTTGAGATGGAGCTCAAAAGATGAGACGCCTACAACTGTACCAGCTGGTATGTGGTATCCATCGAACTCCCAGCCGTCTTGTGGAACCACTCGTGGTAATCGGCAAGCAATCGACAAAGACAACCGAAGAGCTTCTTTGATAACGCCGGTAAGGTAAGGCAAGCTCTGGAGTTCGGCTTTTGCGTCTAAGTTCTCCTGGACTTCTTTGCGAAGTTTGGAATATCTGGTGCTCAGATCAGCAGCTGTCATCTCAAAAGGTCCCAGACCAACTCACACTGTCGGATGGGAGACAAGGCTATGGCATATGAAGGCCAAGTTGAGACCCGTAGAGTCCGTCCCCGCAAAGAACACATCCATACATTGCGCAGCAGTCTCGTGCTTCGATGCGCCAAAAGTCAGTAGCCGGCTTTGGTAGCTGGAGCCACCTTGCTTGGTATCTGCAACCATTCGTCGCAGGTAGCCGTCCACATTATTCACACACTCTTGTGTCTGGTGATTACTCGAAATGGTATCGACCACCCATTGCTGTAAAGCGAACAATCGGCGAGGCATATTGAAAGCTCTTCCTACAGCTACGAACAGGTCGACGACTGGTGACGCTGAGAGCTGGGAAGATTTTTCCTCAAGTGCACCATAAGGATCCTGAAACACGTATGCGGAAACAGCATCGAGTGCGAACGATCGCGTAAGGTTCAGTACATTGACTGGCTCTCCTGTCTTCGACTCTGCCACCATTCTTTCTACCATCGCGTCGGCACAGCCCGTTATGGTTCCTGTAGCTTCGCGAATTGCTGCCATAGAAAATACTGGCAGCACAGCCTTTGCTCTCGAAGCTCGCTTGGCAAGCGAAACCGTGGAAAATATGGTAGGATGGCCGTCTATGTCGAAATTGTTGTATGCAGTCGATTTTTCGAATCCGCCGTTATCCATATAGATGGACCACAGCGCCTCGCCTTTCGCTATGTCTATGTCGTTTGGCGCAATCTGTAAAATGGGTCCGTACTTCTCATGCAGCTTGTGCACGGCTGTGCATTGGTCGCCGATCCAGACATGGTAGTAGAGCCACAGAGACGAGCATTTGGTATACCAAGGTCCGGCGATGTGACTCAGTTGGTTGAGGAAAACTCTATAGAAGCATCGAGCGGCGAAGAAAAAGAAAATAGCGAGTGGGGCATATGTCCACGGAATGCTCGTCCTAAATTCTTCCAGAACCTCCTGTAGGATAGCCATGGTAAGCTTTGAGCGCTCAACTGCTTCGAGGACGGCAAATCACAAGGAATCACTACCAAGATCCTCCACAAAGTCTTGATATTTTCGGTGTCTTAATCAAATTCGAGCTCGTGGTATCGGCTGCACGAAAATCAATCAAGGTGGGGCCTAGCGTATACGCTTATGCACCCAAGAATTTCGTGACTGCGACCTGCAGCAATCGGACAATTTGATATCATTGGCTAGAATGGAAGGTCACTTTCTTGCGAATCCGGAGCAGTGCGAGAATTTCACCCACATTAAAGGGCAGTGCCTTGAAAAGCAGACATGTTTTATATAAATACGGATATCAACCATCCCTGACACCCTTGCTTGGAGGAAGAAGGAAAGTACACCATTACTATATTATCTCAACAACCATGCGGGAAAGACAGCAATGACACTTGGCTGTGGACGAAGTTCCTGCAACGTTCCTTCCAAAGACAGTCGTCCAGATTTGCCCAACTATCAAAAGCGTTATGAGCGTGGTTGTGCCTTGTAGCTGCCATATCTGCTTCGCGCAACCCAATCTCTGTCAGCTTTCGGCGTCCAAGCTATGCATGTGAGGCACTCATCGTTGCAGCGATGAGGAAAGAACCGTCCTTTTTGATATGGATGAAATGAAGACTATGACTTGAATAAGGCAGGATGTTTTATAAGCGCCTTTAGCCTGGTCGAAACCCTAGCAACTCGATTGCACGCTTAGTCAACTAGGCTTACAATTCATCTGAGGCGACGGTCATGCCGGAGAGACTTTGGTCGAAGACCTTCGCCCGTAATCGTTAGTTGTGACTGTGAGACTACAGAATGATATGTTCCTCCTTTTTTACCCTTCTCTTTGCTCGTTTTGTACAGCAGATAAAGGTGCCTGCAACACTCTTTCCTTAAATTGCTCGTTTTGCAATCTTGATACTGGACTAGATTAAGGTATCACCTTGTAATGCCTCATGCTTGGCTTTTGCGTTCTCGTCTTCGTCCCCACTACGACGGCTCAGCGTTGCCCTAACCCTGCCTCATCATAGCCCGAGCCTGCAAGTTGCAGGGGAAGAGCATTTGAAAGAAGCTATACTTGGGGAAACTTCTATGCGTTAATCTCGTCCCGCGGTGCCTTGAGTCGGAAATTTGTCCTTCTCAGCTTGCCACCGTTTTCCATCCTTCCACGGTCTCATTCATAGGCTCAAATTGATCTGCTCCTTCGGTGTTCAGACTTCAGTGAACATTCTTCTCGCGCACATCTTAGGGAATACTGGTATGGACTCGAGGATCGACTCCCCAGATTTTGAGTCGACCGAAAATACCGTAAAGGAGGATGCGCAGTTAGCACCATATTCGAGAGCTAACTGAGCTACATATCTGGTACCCAGGAATCTTGACTGTGGGAGCAAATTGAGAGAAGAGTGACATATGGATCAGGGTTCTGTGGAACAAGTTTTGTTGGCTGGTATGTGTAGGCTAGCTCAAGGGTGCGAATCGGACAGAATGTTCATCGTTCTAAAACCCTAGGTCCTCAGAGTCATGATACCTGCGCAACAATTACATTGCAGATCATATAGCGTACCTATCCATGGCCCGTTACAATGTGGCCATACGGGCATCGTGCCCGAGGTGCCGCTCTTGCAGGGATCGCCAGAAAACCACTCATAATTTAGAGTCAACCAGGATGAGTCATGACTCTGCATCAACAGTCGACAACAGAAACCCATGTCCTTTGAAGAGTGAAATTTGGGATAAAAGATCGCGGATTAGCTTGCGTCACCCTTAACCCGTGTCCTTGTCCTACAAAAAATCCTGCTTTTTGGATACTGACCCTTCCTCCACCCATCACACTCATCACATCCATCACACCCACAATCTGTAAGGCTTCATCTCCACAAACTCATGTTGACAAAATGTCTTACAACTAACCCCAGCCCAACGCCGTAGGTAATCTACCATTCACATGCAGTACTTGTAAAATATCATTCGAGAGCAACGAGCTGCAGCGCGCTCACCACCACAGCGATTGGCAGTAAGTTCTACATTAGTAGGCTTGAATGCTAGGATTAAAAAAGAACCTAGTCGATATAATCTGCATCTCAAAAGCGCAGCCTCTCCTCCAATTACTTTTGTAGAATTCAATGGGAACGGTCGAGCCCCGATGACCGATAACGAACCCTCAGCTATAGCATCCCTGGAAAAGCTGTCAGTGAATGCTGAACCCCCAGACTTATAGGGCCAGGGACAGTCTCAAATAAAGGATCAACCAAAACATAAATTGATGGAGGAAGTTTATCTCCCCACTCGTTGTCTTTTCTGCGATTTCCAGTCACGAACGACAGACGCAAATCTCGCGCACATGAAAAAGACACACGGGATGTTTATCGCCTACGAAACAGATCCAGATGATGTTGAGGGTCTCCTCTATTATTTGTTCATGATCATCTCAGATTTTCATGAATGTCTATATTGTGGGAAAGTGAAAGAGAACGTGGCAAGCATACGGAGCCACATGATTGACAAAGGCCATTGCATATTCGCTTTCACTGAGGATCTAGAGCAATTCTATGAATCTTGGAATGTGTCGGAAGACAATGCCAATGTCAATACAGACCCAGATAATACTCTCAAGGCCGGCGCAGACGCCGCAGAGGACCATCCAACGGATAACATCACGCAACAGCCACACGACCTCCATCCAGATTCCGAACATGGGCTCCATCTCCCATTCGGCCGCACTCTAGGTCATCGCTCCATGTCCCGCTACTACCGCCAAAACCTCCATTTTTACCCGACTCCAGCAGAGCGTGCAGAGAGAAGAACCATCACCGCCGGTACTCCTGATGGCGAACTACCCCCGCAACTACTATCAGGAAGACAGCTAGCAACGACATCTAGAAGTGAGATGGGGATGATAGGTGTTGGCGAGTTCGAGAGACGTGTGCTGAGAGCGACGGAGAAGAAGACGCTGAAGCAGGAGACGAGGGCGAGGGGGAGGGGGGAGTGGAAGATTAATAAGGAGGCGAATCATCAGAAGCATCATCGGGTAAGTGACTAGACGAGTCTACATAATATTGACGTTGGGAGCTTATGTGGAGCTATGTAGTCTGATGTTCCGCGGCCCATTAATGGATAGATTCGCTTCGCAGGCATTTAGGGGCAATGAGCAGGATATCGCTGCTTCAAGCTTCCCACGTTCTCAAGATTCTAGCATTGATACACGCCAATTTTCCATAAGATGCGGCTTGCATACAATATGTACGGAGCGGAAGCACTTCGATGAACAGATGGTGATCGTTTGCTCCAAAGTTTATCATGTCGCGAGAATACAGAATCTATCGTTGAGATATAATAGATGCAAAAACCCAACCATGCATTCCTCCCCGCATCACCAGCCTTTCCCACACCATCGATACAGGCTCAAGATCTGATAGCACTCTCCACCTTGTCATACGTCTTTCGATCAGACACCAGAGCCTCACCGTCTCCCAACTCACGCCCAACCTCTGAGCCATCGCGGTACAGCTTCAGAGTCCACTTTTCCGACGAGATGTTGGTCGCAAGAGCTGCCACCAGGATCGCAATCATGAATGGCCCATATTTCGGCTTCGCAGGACAAACAAACCCGCCGGCACCGAACGTCATCAAAGACCTCCAGGTTTCTTGAGTGAAGGCTTCCCATCTCGCAGGCATGAAACGCTCGGGCTCTAAGCCCCAAATTTCGGGGAGCCGCTGGCATTGTTCGATGTCTGCTACAACTAGCTCTGGCGTCTCATTGCCTTCTGTCTTAAGTTCTCGGTAAACGCTTTTGGTCGAGGGGTAGAGGCGAAGTGCTTCGTTGACGATGAATTTTACAGCGACTGATGTTGGCGGAGAACCAGATGATGCGTTCTCGAAGCTTGCTCCGGTCGGATCGTCAAGGAAATGCCCAAGTTCGTCTCTCCACATTTGCTGAGCTCCTTTGCGGAAGGTCACTTCGATGAAGCAAGAGAGCACCACACGCCATAGGGTTTCATAGGCCGGAAGAATGAAGTTGAGTGGATTCTTTCTTGGCTTCGATCCCATGTCGGTAATGCAATCAAGAGCTTCCCATAATTTTTGCTTCTTCTCTTTGGACAACTCGTTTGAAGTTTTTGATTCAATCCACAAGGTGTTGATGCACGAAGTTGTCTGCTCAATCGCATGCTCGACCCCAAAATCGTTCAGCTGCTCGGGGCTCAGCTTGAAGAAGACGTGCAGAGTGATCTTGAGCGAAAGGGTCCGAAAGAAATTGTCCAGCTCAAATCTATCCTCAGACCCACCATAAGCCAAACCGATCTCACGTTCGTGAACGAGCGTTTTCGCGAATTTTGCAATGCGCTTCCAATCAACTAGCTCGAGATCTTTCATGATCCTAGTTGCATCGTTCCTGAACTCCTTACGCCATTTGTCGTCGACAGTTGTAAATGCATTGTCTATGCCGAATGCGCGAACGAGGCGCTGGTTGGGATTTGCTCTAGATGCTAGCGCTCCGAGGGAATTCTTGCCAATTGTGTCATGATTTCGGCAAGCCAGGATTGCCCTGCACTGATCCAATTGCACGAAGCTGCGCCTGGTTGGCTGATCTGATTTCTTTTCTGGCTTTCCGAGTTTGTTGTCTAAGAATGAAGCAATGTGGGGCCACAAGAAAATAAGGGTCAGGAGAGAGGCTGACACGAACGAAAGCACAGTTAGGAACTCCATCTTTGGCTTGGGGAAAAGGTTTGGAGGAGACGGATCATCAGATGGTGTCCCTACTGGAAGAGGAGTGCTTTTGTACCCTAACTAGACAAAGGCTGGTGCCTGCGTATCCTTCAAAAATGCTAGACATACTGAGAACATGAGTGCCTTGTCTGTTTGAAACATGCATGATTCCGGGACATTCCATTCTAGCCTATTATTTTAGTCGTCAAAGAAGATGGTGCAAAGGGAAAATGTCTAGAAGCCTGGAATAGTGGAACAATGCAGTGAGGAGTAATCTGAGATGGTCTGTTTCTACTGTGTAAGATGTAATGGTATTGACTTTCTGGACGCATGTTGATATGGCGCGGCAGATACTATGGTGTGTACGAGCGTAGAGAGAGGGTTCCCATCAATCTATTGGGCGGAATATGATTGTCTTCGCTAGACGGGCGAGCGAGGAATAGTAGTATTCGCTCGGTGGTGGAGTGAAAATACTGAAGATTCTCCTTTTTTTTGAGCACGATACCTGATATTTTCGATGGTCACAAGCGCGGAGAAGGCGAGGTACTCTAAGGATACGGCGATTTGTGCTGTTGTAGCAAGTAAAAATTGCAAATTTGTGATCATTGGCCTCGTAATTCATCTAGCGCTAAAGTTGACTGGAAGCCAGTGAGGCATTAGTGACATGAGATGGAGCGCAGACTACAATGGCACTCTCGAGTGCTAAGAGCAGATCTATACTCCAAATTCCATATTACCAAGACGCATAAGAGCTTAGACCATGGACACAGCACAAGGAAATGTCAAAACTGTCGGATTTGAAGGTACTGAGGGAAGTTGGGTTGGCAAACCTATCTAATTATATAACCCCCTGCAACCGCGTCAGCTTCTTGCAATGGGATCGCTGAAACGAGTGTTGATGAGCACCTACCATCGGCTGGAAGCGGAATGCCAGAGATCCAGCTTGCGTCGTCGCTCGCAAGGAGTACCGCCGCTTTGGCAATATCTCGCCAAGTCCTATGAATGGATGTGCAGCAGCAAGTCTGACACCAGCGCTTTCATTATCGGTCCACCGCTTGATCATTGCAGTATTCGTGACTAATTCCCATTAGGTCCTGCCTCCGAGCATTAACGACAGACCCACAGCCAGGGCATACAGCATTCCAGTGTATGTGATAAGGCGTATAATCTCGCGCCACCACCTTGGTCATCTGGACCACAGAGCCCTTGGAAGCAGTGTAGGAAACACACCTGGCCAACCCCACCAGCCCCGCAATCGACGGCGTATTGATAATCCATCCCCAATCACCACTCGGCTGCGGATCTCGCTGTATCATCTGCTTGCCAGCGTATTTATAGCCAAGGAATACACTTCTTGAGTTGACTCTCATCGTTATACCGTAGGTTTCGTCGTCAGTCTCGTGGACAGATTTGAGTCCATGCGCGCTTTCCATGGCTACACCAGCGTCGTTCACCATTCTATGTTCTACCATCAGCAGCCTATCCAAATTTGTCCGAGGCAACCGTCTCACATGTACAGTCTCCCGTACTCCTGGACCGCAGCTTCGACCAAATGCTGCACACTTTACCCATCTCCAACATCGCACTTGATGAAGACGCTTTTGCTCCCCCTGTCGTCAATGACTTCGTGTGTAGCCCTCACATCCCTTCTTTGAGGTGCATATTTGCAACGGGGTCGAGATCTGCGCAGACTACAGCAGCGCCTTTTGCAGCGTAAGCAATGGCAATGGCACGGCCCAGGCCCGATGAGGCACCAATAACAATCGTTACCTTGTCTAGGAGTCGGTAAGAGGTTCTAGGTGGAACAGAGGGTGCAGGGGCAGATCCTTGGGAGCGTTCATGGCGGAAGATGGGGAGCGATTCTAGGTTGCGAGTTACCTTGAGCGCTGAGGACCTGAAGGATATTGGCCGGGTGAATTCATTCATAGCCGCTGATTGGATATGAACTCGGTGCGACTGTGTAACGCAAAAATGTGCATACGTGCACTCCGCATTTCTGATGCGGAGTCAGCACGAACTCCACCGTCTGGATATGGCAGGCTTACGAAATTCGCGGGTCTGGTCTTCAGCCTTGCTTGATGCACGGGACCTCAGAGAGCCGTCTCGGAGGACCGATAGAGTGATAGGGCCCCATCCCTGTACAGCGATCAAGATCAGTATCAATGCGCCCTTCAAGCGGTGTTCCCTTTGAAAATTCGAAAATAGCCTCTCTTTAAGCCCGGCTTTAAGCCGAATTGCAATTCAAGATCTTATACTTCATCCGGCGTGACGTAAGATATGGGTATTCTCCGAGTACATCAGCTTATTTCCCCTCATGAATGTCTTATACATCGAAGATCTCCCCAGCACTACCGCCCCCAACTCTAATGTCCACAATATCCATCCTCCATCCCTCCCAATCCTTCAATCCCCTCTTGACCTCCTTCACCCTCTCCACCCTCTTCCTCGCCTCCTCTTCCTCCGCCAACCTAAACGCGTCCTCGTCAAACTCGTCATCACCGCCGTCGAACACATCCTGATGTTCTCTCGGTTCACCACCAGTAAAAGCATTGAACCCACTACTTAGTACGTTCGCGAAGCTCGATCTACCGCCCGCCATACTCTGTTTTCGATAGGAGGGTGATCCTCCTGTGAGGTCAATATCGTCGAATTTAGAGCCGGGACTCGTCATGCCATCTTCGTCTGGTACACCAAGCTCTCGTCTCTTGTCTCGCCAGACGCCTCTTCTGAGCTCGTAGACTTCGCGTTCGAGTCCTCGGACTTTACTTTCGAGTCTTCTCCGCTCTTCGTCTTCGAGCTCGTGCACACCCTCATCGTCGGCACCAGTAGCCTCCCTCTTCCTCGCCCTCTCCCTCTCCTCTCGGAGTCGTAGATTCTCATTCTCAAATCCAGCAAGCCGTCTTCGCATATCACTGGCTTCCTTCTCCAGTCTCTCGCGTTCCTTCTCACCGGCCTGCCGCCGTCCATCAGCATCCTTATGCAACGTTGTCAAAGCAGCGAGCTTCTTCTCTAACGTCTCGACTCTCTTCATAGATTCATCGGCGCTCTTCTTCGACTCTTCAGCTTCTCGTCCCAAGCTGCGCACTCTAGCGTCTGTAGATGTTCTCTCGCTACCTTCTCTAACTGCCTTCTCACTCGCTCGCTCTAGGCTCTTCTTAACATCCATGAGTTCACGCTGTGCGGCTCCGGCAGCCCCTTCCGCTCTGTTGAGCTTATCTTCGAGAGCCAAAACTTGCTCAGAATGCGTGTCTGTGCTCGAAGAGGACTTGTTCAATTGTGCACGAAGATTCGAGATTTCCATTTCCATGGACTCAATGGTTGAGCTTTTGGAGTCAAGCTGTGCTTGCAGGTCGGAGAGAGGGCTAACCGCGGTGATTGCTTGGCTAGGTGAGGGAGCGTGCTTTTTCGAAGATTGGGATTGTAGCTGGGAATTCTGGCGCTGGAGGGACGTGTTCTCTTGTTTCTGCGCTAGAGTCAGCTCAGATCACGGCGGCCAGTCAAAAGGCCTTGTACAATCTTATTTAGCTCCTCTATCTGAGCATCTGCCTTCCGTACCCTCGACTTCAGCTCTGCGACCTCTCCGCTAGCTTCTCGTAGATCCTCGAGCTCTTCTTCTGTATGCTTCCATTTCTTCTCGAATTCTTGTGCATCCTTTGTGAGTCGCTTGTTCTCCTTCTCAAGCTCATCTAGTCGAGCAGCTTGCTTGCGATATATGGAATTCACAGAATCGCCGTCGGGAGAAAGCGTTGGAATGTCTGGCGACTTAGCTCCATTCGCGCTTGGTGATACGGGTCCTTGCGAGACTGATGTCCGACGAAAAGACGAGGACCGCATCTTGGATTGTAGGCTTAGCGAAGGCTGACGGTTACGCATGGGTTGCACTGGTGTCTCAGGCTCCTCGCCTGAGTGCTTCTCCCCAGCTGCTTCGTCTCTGCTATTAACAGGTTGCGAGGATTGCTCGTCGTTTGCGCCGTCGGTGTAAGGCGGCGGCGGATGCTCTGGGGTGTCTTCTCCTTGCTCCGCGGCGCTTGAAGCCTCTTCTTTAACCTCAGGAGCATCGTCTTTCTTCTTGGTGCCTCCTGCTTTCTGAGCTTTGCCCTTTTGCTTCTTCAATTGCTCGAACTAGTGTAATCAGTGTTGTAGCATAGCAGGGCATTGAGAAGACACCTACACGCTTCTTCGCTGCGGCAAGCTTCTCTGCCTTCTCCTTCTCATCATCGCCGGCCATTTTGGAGTGAATTAATGTATTGCCCCAAGCTCAATCTGCAGAGGCCAAAAGTAGCCGCGTTCAATGCGTAGACTGGGGAGACTGGCTGCCTAATATTGATGTCAATTGTAAACTCAAGAATATCAGGGTTGTCGAGTGAAGATCACTCAATATGAGAAAGCTGAGGTTGTGAGACAGTGTCATTGGTTGGCCTGATCGCCCCTGGGACTATATGCCAAGCCTGCCGTCCGCGATGCCGAACTAAGGTACGTTAAGAATCCCTTCCTTCAGGACTCGTCATTCCAGGAGAACGGCGACATTGCGGTAAAGCGACCGAGAAAGAGATTTATACTGCCCATAACCCCGAGGAGGGCCTCAAAACATTTTGGACTAGCCCGGGAATCCGAGGCTATACCCCCAAGGCTCATTACACAAACGCCCACGAAGATGAGGATATGACCGACATGTGCAAGGCTAATGCCTGGTAGTTGATTGTCGGGAGGAACATTAAAGAGGTGGTGATACCTTTTGTCGACGTTGGAGCTGTGATATAGGTGTTGGCTCTGCAATCGCCGTGGTTACCTTCGCTTGGTATCATTATGATGCAACCTACGTTCGATGCTTGGCGGACGGCGCCGAATGGTGACAGGGTCAATGCTTCAAAAGATACGGGACCTCTCCGAATGGCCGAGCCAGATTCAGGTGGTGAGTTTGTGAACCCTTCGGACTGGATAATTGGAGCTTTCCGCATACTGACAGAACATACAGGGGAAGGAGGGGCACGAAAGAGGGTACCACAGAACTCATCGAATGGCATAACCCCCGTACGCCCTATAGAGCCTACGCCTTCAGCAGGCATGAGAACTGATCCTTTCCCTACACCCGCCGCCCGGAGAAGACAATCGTCCTTTAGGGATCAGACGTTCAGGGATCAAAGAGCTCTGCCCAATTCCACCTCCTTACAATCTTCACCATCAAAGCGGTAAGAGGCTGTCAGCCTGTCTACTCCACCTGGGCACGTAGCTGACCTATATAGACTTGCCTACGGTGGTCCCTCCAACCAACACTCACCACAACGATTCTTTGCGTTCAATGCTTCTCAAAACCCCCATTCACGGCAAACCTCCGCCAGCAGTGCCAGATTCAGCTTTTCCTCCAGGGCTCCGAGTGGCAAACGTGATACCTCGCAATCGTCGTTTGATTTCCTCCCTCCCGTCAACTTCGACGATTTTCACGCGAGCATTGGAACTGTTGAACCTGATATTGATTCCTTCCAAAACCCTGGAGGCTATTCGCTCGGCTTGGGCCGGACTACAAATGGTTCGATATCGATCCCTAATCGCCCGGGATTGAACGGGCCCACAAAGACAGTGGATTCTGCTGAGCTTGGTTCCCGCATTGGCCTGAATGGCCCGTCACTGCGTCGTCACAACAGTATTGCGCAGCAAAGAGGGCAGGTAATGGCAGAACAAGAGCCTGTGGCAACTTCAACTGGCTCTGCGTCAGCGAGAGCTCGGCGTAAGACCTACTTCGCAACTCCATCTGCTGGCCCTAGCGCAATGCAAGCCCCACGGAAGTCGATTGGTCCTGAAAATTTGACAACAGATGTTCAAGGGCTCCCGCAACCACATAGGAGGCCAAGCCTAGCGCAAGCTGGTCTCGGGGAGTCATTGGACGTCCCTGACTCTCCTGCCCGCCGGAACGCCTCCGAGTCTCAATCCAGAAGCTTCGAGTCAAGCCGGCATAACAAAACGAAATCCTTGCAGCCTACCCCAAGGAAGATTTTCATTCAAGAAGAGTTCTTCACACCAATTAGTACTCCTGATCCCACTCTCAATTCGCCAATTGGTACAGCTCGATCCCCAGGCCTCGCAGCGTTTCCGGGGTCAAACACACCTTCATCGAATAAAAGAATGTCCATCATGCCCGGCAGCGCGCATGCCACAGGTCTAGGCGCGCGCACGATCAGTCCGACCGATGCGCGCAGGCTAAAGAGGTTGTCTATGATGCACAATCCCCCACCAATGCCGTTCACGCCTCCTACTCCCTCACAAACAGACCCTCCACCCTCTGTAGGGCGCCAGTCCGCGCCTTCACCATCTCTAATACCTCGAAAAAGTGTGACACCGTCATCTTCTCGGACGACGCCAGACCCAAATCGTAAGTCATACAGTTCGGGTGTTTCCAATTCATCAACCACGAGCTACAACTCTTTTCTAGCCTCGACCAGCTCCTCTCGCATTTCTCAAGGCCTATCAGCTTCGCGACTTCCGACCCTTAAAAATAGAGGTGACAACGCTTCGATAGGCGACGACGAAGTTGTGCCCCCAGTCCCTGCTATACCCAAGGCCTACGAATCGCCTCAAGCAGAACTCGATCAGCAGCCTTTCTTCGCTGGGCGAAAGTTCAGCCTGGGACTTGATGCAAGCAGTCTCAATAGCGCATCTAACTCTGTGGACGTACCATCGCCTATCGATGTGGATCCTCCCAAGAGCGACAAACTCAACCGCACGAACAGGGTTCAAAATGTTGAGGCAGAGCATTCGACGGAGCGGAAAGCTAGTGGCGGAGCGACTGGGAACAGACGGAACCTACAGCCCTTGAGGTTGCCTCCACTGAATCTTCTTCCGTTGAGTACACCGACGGCCACGAGGATCGCCGCTTCGCACGATGGATCAGACTCCAACATCACCGGCAGTATCACTCCTCCCCCAAAGATTGGTCAGAAGACGACGCCAACAACACCCATGACTGCTTCCAAGGCCAGCTTCTCCCGAAACTACTATGACGACGACAATGCGCATTTGCCAGCGCAAACTCGGAGCATTAGCTCTCATTACAATATGAGGCCAGAAGCATTGTCATATCGCGCAGAAAGTAGTACTAGTACTGCTGCGCCGACTCCTTCAGAGTCATGCGCCGTGTCTGCTAGCAGGACAGCTATGTCTCCTTTCGTCTCCTCTTCTCTACCCAAGTCAAGCGGTGAGTTCGGCTATGGACTGCAGGAAGCCAATACCTTCGACACAGCCGCCGACCCTCGACCAACGAAATTGAGGGGTCCGCGGCTACAGAAGCCAAGAAAAGCATCCAAGGACGATGCGTCGAGCGTGGACATGACAAGCTCTGTTGATGGCCGTGCATCTTCTATAGGGACTTCCATCCGCCGCAAGCTAAGCTTGACGCGCAAGCGAAGCACCTCAAAGGCTCAGATTGCAGCAGAAAGAGATGCCGAGCCACCCCCAAAACCTCCCAAGCATGACAATATGCCACCACCAAAGTTGACTGCTTCAGCTACATGGAGTGGTCCAGCGCTCGCGAGTCCTAGTCCTTCGCAGCAAGCCAATCCTTCACGCGCTAGAAACATTTCCAATTCTAGCTGCAGAATGCAACTTGAACGAACGCGTAGCAGTACTTGGGACACTGCTGAGACGCCTAAGAAAGAACCTGGAACACCAGCGCCGAAAAAGACTGCCAGAGCTAATTTTGAAGTGACATCAGCCCAGAATGCCATGAGTCTCAAGGATTTCTTGAAAGCAGCTAAGACTATGGAGCCACCTCTCGACCGGGACGACATGTCGGCTGAGGAAGAAATGAAGAAGCTAGCTGCAAAACGAAAAGAAACTGAAAATGCGGCAAAAGAGGTTGATGCCTTAAGGCGAAGGGCGACCGCTAAGGAACGAGTATCTCCTAATTCGGCTTTAAAGATGGCGAATCTCAACATCTTCGAACGTGGTGAAATTATCGACTATAAAGACGTGTATTTCTGTGGTACCAAAGATGCTCAGAAACACGTTGGGGATTTGACTACCGAGGCTGCAAACTTTGGATACGATGATGAAAGAGGTGACTACAATATTGTCACTGGTGACCATCTAGCATACCGGTACGAGATTGTCGATATCCTCGGAAAGGGGAGTTTTGGACAAGTTGTGCGGTGTATCGATCACAGGACTGGTGGTTTGGTTGCAATAAAGATCATCAGGAATAAGAAGAGATTCCATCAGCAAGCACTCGTAGAAGTTGACATATTGCAAAAGCTTCGAGAATGGGTAAGTGTCCCTTGTGTTGATTATCTCATTCGCATATTTTGACAAAGATATGCAGGATCCGCACGATAAGCATAGCATGGTAAATTTTACGCAAAGTCTCTACTTCCGTGGCCATCTATGCATCTCAACCGAGCTTCTTGGTATGAATCTCTACGAGTTCATCAAGTGTCACGACTTCCGAGGTTTCTCATTGAAACTCATCCGGCGCTTTGCCAAGCAGCTTTTGGGCAGTCTCGTTCTGCTAAAAGCTCACAAAGTCATACACTGCGATTTAAAGCCCGAGAATGTGCTACTTGCGCATCCTGCACGATCTGAGATCAAAGTTATCGACTTTGGCTCTAGCTGCCTCGAGAACGAAAAGGTATACACTTATATTCAATCTCGCTTCTACCGTTCTCCCGAAGTCATCCTGGGCATGACTTATGGGATGCCCATCGATATGTGGTCTCTTGGCTGCATTCTTGCCGAGCTCCTGACTGGCTATCCCATCTTCCCTGGTGAGAACGAGCAAGAACAGCTAGCTTGTATCATGGAGGTCTTCGGCCCGCCTGAGAAACATCTCATTGAAAAGTCAACCCGAAAAAAGCTATTCTTCGACTCCCTTGGTAAGCCACGAATTATGGTCTCCACGAAAGGGAAACGGCGGCGTCCAAGCTCCAAGTCTCTCCAACAAACTCTCAAATGTGAAGACGAAGCTTTCCTCGACTTTATCACTCGCTGTCTCCGCTGGGATCCCGATCGTCGCTTGAAGCCCGACGAAGCCATCCACCATGAGTTCATCTCTGGCAAAGCTACGAAATCGGCAGCTCGCCCGCGCACCGCACCATCCAACTCATCTTCACCCATCAAACGCTACAACTCCGTCACCCAGAAACCTTCTGCCACTCGCCCACTCCCAGACCCTCCCACCACAAGCTTCAAACCTGGCACTGCAATTCGAGCTCGAGAAGTCTCGAACAATAGCCAATCACCCAGCAAAGCTGCCGTCGTGACGGCAGGTCCGAAACGGCAGTCTGCACTGACTGGGCCATTGGCCAACGGCAATGCGTCTGGCACGAAACGGTATGTGAACGGGGTACTTGTGCAGACTAGCGCGCTGCCGAGGGCTACAAGCACGCCCAAAGTGACGGGGAAGGAACATTCCCTAGCGGCAGCGGCGGCCGCTACAAGCTTGGTGAGTCTACCATTCAGTCTGGCGGCGAGAAGTAATTTGCTAACGTGGCTTTTAGAAGTCGAGATGAAAGCACCAGCACAATGAGCTCACGGAGGAAGGATCTAGGTCGAACGATATGTAGATAGCAGGGAGAGGAGTTTTTGGGCCGATAAGGAACCGTGCCGTGCACTTATCCAGGGCTGAGTGTTACGTCTCTCATTGTGTCTATATGGAATGGTGGCGCGTTTCTCTACTTCTGCACCATGGGTGTTGCACGCCCGATATACCCTTGTACGAGCATTTTGGACGAATGGAGGTTTGCATTTGCAATGGCACTGGCTTTGCGTGCTTATAGAAAAAAGCTTTGCAAAGTATCAACTGTGACGAAGGAGGTGGTTGTTGTGAACTGTGATTACTGCACCACTTCTCATAAGACATTACTGCCTGAGCCTGCCTAGCTTTTCAGAAAAGAACAATACCAGCACCACAAGCGCGATGCTATTGCACCCTGATCGTATTAACATCACCATCCACCACCACCATTAACGCATTAGCAGCCATCAGGACGATAGCAACATTCCATCGCGCCTACCACAGCCATGCAACAGCCTCTACAACAACAATGCAGCAGCACCCATCATCCCCATCACCTTCACCATCCACCCTCCCACCTCCACAACCTCCGCTCCACCCTTGAACGGACTGCTCGTCGGCTTCACAGCCACGGTCCCGCTCGCACCCGCCGTCCCAGCAACAGTACCATTAGGATTTACAGTCGGATACGGAGCTTTATTCTCCAGCGCAGCAGAGATGGCTTGGGCGACCCATTGCGTTTGCGTTGGCATTGCATTCAGGGAGTTGAGCGTTACGCTGATGTTGCTGATTGGAGATGCGGATGCTGGGGGCCCGCTCAGGGCTGGTGGGATGGTGGAGTTTGTGACGTTGGGGGAGGAGGGCAGGAAGAAGAGGTAGCCGTTGGAGTTGGAAGGGTAGACGACGCCGTGGTAGGAACAGGCTGCGTCGCCGGCTGTGGGGGTCGTTTGGTAGCAGGGTGCGAAGTCTTTTATGCCGATGGGGGGGATGCTGGCGAGACTGGTGGGGTGTTAGATGTGCTGAGTTGGGGTTGGGAGAGAGGGGAGAAGGGACTGACTCGTCGTTGCAATTGCCGACGGTGCTTACGGTGCCTGTGCAGCGGATGATGATGTTTGAGGTGAGGGAGTCGCCGCCGCAGAAGGCGGTTTTACCGGCTGGGCAGGTGTGTTTTTCTGTTTGGGGGTCGCTGTCGTGGGTATCGTTAGTATTGGTGTTCGGTTGGAGTTAGCTTGAAGCTTGCGAGGTCGCAATGGGACATACAGAGTTAGTTGAGCACCAGCCAAAGCGGCCGTTGAGGCGAGCACGATTGCGATGAATTGCATTGTGGATGTTTATGAGGGGTAATGAGTTGAAACAGGGTAGTTTTGAGGATATCAAGAGTGTCGATTAGGAATTAAAACAAAGATATTAATAAACGAATGTGAGGAATAGGACCAGCTCCTGTGATGAAAAGAATGTAATCGTGAGTAACGTAGGTAAGAAGTGAAGAATCGAACAGGTTGTCGGGGTGGAAAGATGAAGTTGGGATTCAGGGAGCTCGTGGACAGGGCTACATGCGAAACAAAGTAGAGATTAGAGTGCGCTAGTAGTGTTTGATACCCGCTCCTTACGGCTCACGAACAATCTCTCGCTTGCGAACATCAGACACCCTTTGCGCAAGAAACAATCATATGAGCTGGCGCACATCCGCACCCACGTTCATCGCTGGGATGAGACGGGTTGGAATGTTCATCTTTCCCCAAGTTTTGAGAGGGTTCAGGGATCAAGATCTTCCTACTCCGCACCCAGCGTTGATAAGGAATGCGCATCACCACCTCTCTTTTCACTTATACCTGCGAGTCTGTGTTCACATATATGCTTTCGTACCTGATCCCGCAGTACCTGAGTCAAGGGAATAGCCGGCGCACTATGACATCCCTGGAGTAAAGTCCGGTCCTACTGCCCGCTAAGACATCGGGTGAGGGGAAGCGCATGCTAACGACATCGAAGAATGAACAGTCAATTTTTTTAATGGCGTATCTGTTGTACTGATTCCCTCGTTTGGCTGATATTGTGTGGATCTTATTGTTGTTCTGTGTTTTCTGTAAACATACTCGCAACCCAGAACACAGCAAACATGGTCTATGATTCGCAGATATCGTTCACCCTGGACACAATATGTCCGTGGACTTACCTGGCAAAGAAGAGAATGGACATAGCTCTCAAGCAATTCCGCTCTTCACCTGAAGCCAAAGATGTCAATTTTACCGTCAAATACTTTCCCTACCAACTTTATCCAGAAGCAAGCAAGCAAGGGGAAGACAAATATGAATGGTGTGCACCGTGTAAACTACATGAAAGATTTCCATAAGCTCAAGGCTCATAGGTACAAGGCGACAAAATACAACAACTCAGAGGAGCAAATGAAAAAGTACACCATCCTCATGTCAGCCTACGGGGTCGGGGCAGGCATCGACTTCAAATTCCACGGCACAGTTGCCAACACAATGGACGCACACCGCCTAATCCAGCACTACCAAGAAGAACTCGGCCCCGAAGTCGCAGACAAACTCGTCAACTCCCTCTACAGTCAATACTTTTCTCAGGAAAAGCATCCATCGGCGCCAGACACATTGCTGGCGGCTGCTTTGGATGCGGGTATTGACAGGGAGAAGGCGGAAGTGTTTATTAGGGATGACTATGAGGGCTTGCCGGAGACGAAGATGTTGCTTAGAGAGCAAGCCGGTAATGGAATCGATGCGGTGCCTTATGTGGTTTTGGAGGGGAGGAGGAGGGATTTTACGTTGGAGGGGGCGAAGGAGGTGGAGGAGTATGTTAAGGAATTTGAGAAGGTTGCTAAGGAGTCCAAGTGATGGGTGATGTTGGACGGATCAAGGGGAGGAGATTGTACGACGTGTAAGTGCATAGACCTGGCAAATATAATGGGTCAGCATGTCTCCTATGTACATTCCTGGAAAAGAATACTGCAGCTTCAGAACGGGAGACGAGAGTCTGATTATAACTGTTCCTCTAGAAAAGTACCTCCATCCCTGTGTCTTCTAGTTGTCGAAGACTCTCCTCATCATACTATGCATCTTCTGCCCACTCTTCACATGAAAGTTCTGATGAATGCTCAAATGGGAATCCTGCAACGCGGGTGGACGTCTAATTTATGAGTCATGAGTGCACCTTAGAGAGTGAGTGATCTATTGCGAAATCCAGAGGCTTCCGGACCCGAAGATACTTGATATTGGATCCATAGACTCATTGACCTCAAGTAGGGATAGCGGTCCGGTCCAGATAAGATATAACCCTTAGGGACCGGACAGATCTTATGGATTGCACAATGACACAACCTTGAGCCCTGTATCACAGTTAATGTATACCGTTCCACGCGAACGGCTGATTCAGCGTGAGGTGAGCCTGGGTGATTGTAGGTGAATACACCCTTTTGGAAGTGGGTGAGCTGCTACCTAATTACTATTCTTATCAGAAACCATTATCTGTTAACTTCATATCCAGGCGAGCGGTCCTATAGTACGTAAGCTGAAGGGTTGGTTAAGACTAGCTTTCCCACAGCGAGCTTTCTAGGGTCTAAATTTGCCCCCGGTAGAGACCGTGGAGGCAGGCTCGAGGATTTGCTTAGGTGTTGAAACCACAACGGATGAAAACTTTCGGCTGCGAAGCGAGAGCGATTCGAACCCATTTGATCAACAATTATGATATTATATATCCAGCTAGGTACCAATCAATGACAACATGACCACACTATGCCAACCAAAGGATTAGTGAGGAGTCAGCTTGCCACTAAATCTCTGACAAATTGGATATGCAGCCAAAATGATCCAATACACGCGAGTATCTGATCCTTCTCGGCAAATAGCTTTTAAGTCTACGCCCGGCGACATAGTCTGCTCGAAAGGTATTCTCCAATGCTAGACTTGCCTATAATTATGGTAGGAGATAGTGGTTGATGTTTAACAGTGGGGCAGGGAACTTCAGTTGTCTCCTCTTGTTCTTATTACATTCGGCAGAAATGTAACCGACCTTCATAATCCCAATAGCAACAAAGGCTATGGACACTATAAAAAGTTCTCATGGGACAGCGATGATATCCTGATCAGCTACGGCTCGCCAACTGAGGGATTTGACATGATTGAATTCTTTACCGATGCGAATTGCAAGCACCAGTCTGGTGTTCCGAACTTAGTGGGGTCGTATAATGACCAGGATTGCTTTCATCCAGGCTTCTATAGACCTGATCAGATTGGCAGTGTAGAGACGCTTGGCCAATGTTTTGGTTGGGATGGGTAGTAGATTCCATTTAGTCGTTCTTTAGTCCGCAACGCGAAACCATCGATTTCTGAGGAGATTGTCTTCTATGTGAGAATTTATTCTCGAAATTGAGCTATCCGCGGAGACTGATCATCAGGCAACTTTTGGATCTCACTGCATTGAGAGATGAATAGTCATCGAGATGCTTTCCTATCTCATGAAGATCCCAACCATGCTTTCCTTGTCTGGTGTAGAGAATATTGCATCAAGATTGGGGACACAAAACTTCGTTTGCGTACAATGAAATCAAGTAAAACCAGTGCAAGCCGTACCGTCCAGAGTTGCACCAGCCTCCCGTAGCATCCGCTCTATATCCGTATATCCATACTTTATCGCAAACATAAGCCCAGATATTCCATTCTTGTTGACCTCTTTTACGTTGGCTCCTTGCTGTAGTAGATACTCCACGACCTCAGTCCGTCCTGCCCATGCTGCCACGTGCAAAGGAGTGCATCTATACACTCCGCCGGGTAATTCAAGTTCACGGGTCCCATCTTTTGAGAGGATCAATCTCACTATTGAGAGGAGACCGAAGCGAGATGCATAGTAAAGTGGAGTGGACGCTTCGATGTTGCCGGACGTGGAAGGTATGAATGCTTGGACCCAGGCGCCGAAACTACCGCCACGTGGTAACTTATGGGTTGCAAAGAAGCGAAAAAGAAGAGCTGTCATATCTTCATCATCGAGATTGATATAATCCAGATGATCGAAAAGGGTTGTTGCCAGGTATTCGAGGAGTGGCCATTCGTCGTAGCGGCGTGCAAGAGACTTATGGGTCAAACAACAGCCAGATGTGAAAGCAGGGAGTAGCAGGTATTTGAGGCAGCGCTTCACGATAGCGTTATCTGCAGTCGCTTTGTCTAGGTAATAGGCAGAGACTTCTGACCTCTGGATATCTGGAGATACAAGATATTGCTCTACCGAGGAGTGGGCCAAAGTCAGCTCAGTCGTTGATGCATCATAGCTCAAAAGACTGCCGCAGATCTCTAACAAAGTCTCTTTCCGTAGGAGTCGGACGTCGTTGTTGATCACGGTATCGCCTTCTCCGATTATGATGGCTTCTGATATTTCTTCGAGCGTCATGGGCCTCAAGGCAAATGTTACCCATAACAGAGTCTGTCTGGCTATGCTGAAGTCCTCTCTTTGTATTCTAGCTAATGTGGCGCAATATGTTTGCTCCAGTGTAGGCGGGAGACTTCGCAGGGCTTTTCGGATATCCCGCGGCGTTTTCTGCTTAGTCAAAGACTCCAATTGGCATTGCACCCATCGAAACCTGGTTCTTTATTAGCCTTCACTACACTATTTCCATAAAAGATTGTGATCAATACATTCCGCTACTCCCTTCTAGTAGTGTATACTTAATATTATCTTTTAGATCTTGCGGAAGATTCCATAGAGATTCTTCGCTCGCAAGCCTTGATAGTATGTATATGTCAAGATCTTCCGTCATCTGCGTGGTTTCCATTGGGATAATAGTGGCGTCTAGTAAACCCTGAGTCGCGAGTAGTTCTTCCGTGCTTGAGATCAAGATACGAGCAGAATTGCACTGCTGTTGGATTCTGTCAATTGACCTCGTGATGTTTGAAGACCGCTCACTTTCGTTGAGAGCGTCTATAATGAGAAAGGCTTTCGGAAGTCGGTTGCAGCATGTGATGAGAAGATCTTCGAGTTCTAGGGGTTTCAATTGCTTGGGTTCCACAGGAGAAGTCCTCTTTCGTAAACGGTATATCTCGTCAATATTTACCCACAATGAAGGGTCTACTTCACACAGCTGCACTATGAGTGATCCAAGAACGTTCTTTGGCTCTCGGGACTTTTGGCTTCTGAACGAGCAAAAGAAATAGGCAAGACGTAGAGGAACTAGAGAGGAAGTGCTTTTGTCTAGAGCATAGGATATGGCAGCTGATCTGAGACCATATTATGATGAGTAGTTGCACGCTGCCAATGGATTGCTCACATTAATGTTGTCTTCCCAGCGCCGGCTATAGTCAGTCAGATTACCACAGGAGATTATCTAAGATTCATCGACACCGCTCACGTCTTGCTCGCAGCCATAGGACTGACTGGCTGGGACTTTCGAGCCAGTCGTCGAATACGCCTTCGAGGAACCACCGTCCAGTGCCTTCATGGAAGGTATCCAAAGACTTTTCGTAGTAAAGCAAGGGATCGTATGGGGCGAGCCATGTCTTGACAGACTTCCTGAACACGACTGACAACTTCATTAGAGTCGAATAATTCATTCGCAGAGAGGTACGTACAGGATTCTCGGTCTTTATTGCGACGTTCAAGAGTCTGCAGCGTATCTTCCATAGGGCAAATTCTAAGGTACGACTCCCTGCAAAGTAGACTTTCACAATCGTGTTATCATCGAATCAAGAAGAAAGACAAAGCCAAAGGCTGCTTACGCGCTTTCTGAAGTTGTTGCAAGAATGAACCAAGTCTTCGATCGCTCAAGTCTTTGTGTGTCTCTTTTGATGTCTTCTTTCATCAGAACCCAGGATATCCGTTGAAGTGACGATTTGAAACGGCTAGAATTTGGGTGTAATCTAGCTAAGAGATCCTGCAAGATTGCGTTCGTCGAAGCAAGCATATTCTTGAAGTCCGGAGTGTTCAAGTTGGAGGATGATAACATGGACTGTGGATCTTCACTCCCAACACCGGTGTCATTTTGTTGGCCTAGATTGAGCTGGACATGTTCCAGCGCTGCCTTGAGGGCAAGGAGCTCGCTGCACAGCTGATTCATCTCCCTTTTGGCTTCACGCACGCCTTGCCCAACTTGATAAATGGCAGTAACAAGTTGTTGAATGGCTGCAGCAAGCCCGACAATAGATACAGGTTCCATGGCGGAGACACAGCTGATTCTACTACCGATACATGGCTCATGAAGTCTGCGACTTCCACCCACATCACCTAGGCGATGAGCTGTACGAAGGTGCGCTTAGCGACATATTACACACGTAAGTTTTGGAGATCAAGAGTCTTGCTTCTCGTCTGAACAGTGTCACTTCAAAAGTGGGGGCTGTCTTCAGCCCATTCGTCATCCTGCATGATCGAGCGAGGTAAAGACCTCACCTTTCGTAGTGCAAGAGCTTGATCCTATGGCGGCACTGGATCAGCGAAGGCGAGGTCACACCGCATTGTTCACGTCCGCCCACGACGCTCTCTACCTTATTCCGAGTGTCCGTGGCGTAAGAGCGCTAGGAGGTAGGAAAGATTACAAGAATAAGGTAGTGGTGAGAGACTTATCTAGGAGCCCCGCCTTGCACGGCCCTAGGGCTACCTCAGAGCCGTCCAGGGGAATCCCTATCCTAGCGCCTATAATCAGTCTTGGGGGCCCATTAGGGCTTCGCTTGGTGGCTCGCTTAGGGACCCTCTCATTGACGGCGAGGGCGGGCTTGTCACCTTAACATGCCAAGCCTGAAACGGCGCAACCTCGGCTTACCGAAGGAGAATCCCCAGATTCACCACCGAAAGAGGGTCGGAGAACGGCTACTGTAACGCATGCACCTAAAGACTCTTCTTTGAACAGCCGAGGCTGCTGCCAACCATGGACGACTTCACAGCTGACGCTTTGGTCAATCGAGACGAGCCTGTCCCAATTATCGCAGTCGAGGCAGTGTCAGGCAACGATGCCCAATCATCTGACACCAAAGGTAAACGCGAAAGAGTGAAGGAAGTGTTGGGTGGTACAAGCTCGAAGCTCAAAGACAAGCTCCACGAAGCTGGGTCAGGCAGCAAGGATTATGGCTATTCCCTACAGGATCGCCTCTTCACCAAGTGAGCTATGTCTATCATGAAACCTCTCATGCCTCTTAAGAAATGGCGTGCTAAACGTCGCCGGCGTAGGCTTCTGCAGCAGGTTATACCGGCGGAGGAGGTTGATGAGTTGGATTTGGCTCCGGATGTAAGGTCTTCGAAATACATCAATAGGCCTAGCTTCTCGCTTCCTCTTATGACCAACAACTTTCGACGTTTTAATGCTAGGTATGCTTCCTTTGCAAAAAGTCTGCGATATTTGCTAATTGTTCTTGCAGAATTGGGGTAGTCTTCGTCTTCCAGAACCGCCTCGAGCGCGTCCTCACCTGGCGAAAACCCTCCCACACCCTCTCCCTCCTCGCACTGTGCACCTTTGTCTGTCTAGATCCTTACCTCATCTCAGTCCTGCCAGTAGCAGCGGCTCTCCTCTTCGTCATGGTGCCAGCCTACCTCGCGCGACATCCTCCGCCTCCTGCAACCGTCACTGGCACCTCATACTCCATGAATGGCCCCCCACTAGCCCCACCAAGAACCATAAAGCCCGCTTCGGAAATGTCGAAGGACTTCTTCCGAAATATGCGGGATCTGCAGAATTGCATGGACGATTTCAGTACCATACATGACCTAGTCCTGAAGACCGTTACCCCACCCACGAATTTCTCGAATGAGCCGCTCTCCTCAACGATCTTCCTCTTTCTCTTTATAGCAACCTGCCTCCTCTTCCTAGTGTCGCATCTCCTCCCATGGCGCTTCATCGCCCTCATCGTGTGCTGGACAGCAATCGCTCTCGGTCATCCTTCCGTTCAGCAACTCCTTCTCTCCAACCACGAAGAGCATCTCGCTCCTCACGAGCGTACCGCACAGTCGTGGCTAGATACCTGGATATCGCAGGATATTGTCCTTGACGCTCCCCCCGAGCACCGTGAAGTTGAAGTCTTCGAATTACAGCGCCGGAAAGGTGGGCACAACGGCGAGTGGGATAGTTGGATGTTTAGTCCCACACCGTACGATCCACTATCGCCACAGCGAATATCTGGAGACCGGCCAAAGGGCACAAGATTCTTCGAAGATGTTGCGCCTCCAAGAGGCTGGGAGTGGGGCGACAAGAAATGGGTCCTCGATTTGGCCAGTCGAGAGTGGGTGGAGGAGAGGATGGTGCAGGGCGTGGAAGTG